>Ga0074044_10000006_pt1 | contig 212421 bp, 172 predicted proteins | sample BogForMeECP23OM1_FD_94443 | JGI IMG/M metagenome (GOLD analysis project Ga0074044, IMG submission 94443) | Bog forest soil microbial communities from Calvert Island, British Columbia, Canada - Bog Forest MetaG ECP23OM1 | ecosystem: Environmental > Terrestrial > Soil > Wetlands ...
AACTGGAGCTAGGCGCAAGATTTCAGCAGCAGGAAGGGCGAGGATCGCGGCTGCCCAGAGGGCGCGATGGGCGAAGGTACGCGGAACAGGCAAGCTGAAGCAGAACGTTGTCACCATGCCCAAGAAGAAGACGATGTCAGCCGCCGCTCGAAAGAAAATTGCCGCAGCCCAGAGAGCGCGGTGGGCGAAGGTCAAGGCTGCTGAAAAGAAGTCCGCATAAGAAGGCACCTCGGTTCGCAATGGGAGAGTTCTCACCGACAACGCGAAACGGTGATTGCGAAGAGATCGCCAACCCGTCCACCGCCTACGGTCGGCGGCGGCGCGACTGGATTAACGCCCACGGCTCCGTACCTGCCCGCCAAGTTGTCGATGCCTCGTGCGGCAACAAGCGCTGCATCGCGCTGCGACACTCCTGTCTCCGTCCGCGAGTCGAGCAACCGGGCAAGTACCCAAAGATTGCCAAGCGTGTTCACAGGCTGAAAATCGGTCAGCACTTCGACGTTAACGGCGTCGGCACGGACGAGAGGAGCGGCAACCGATTTCGCTCTGGCTTGTATGCTGCTGTGCGGTTGGACAAGGTCTCGGTGCGCGGGCAGCCGGACGGAAGTGTGAGCGTCACGAAGGTCGGGGAATGGTCTAGCCTGCGAGCCTGAGGGGCGGCGAATGCCTTTGAATGCACCTGTGGAACCATCCACTTTGGATGCTTCCTTCGGCGGGACGGCGAACGAACGTCTGGCGCTGACAGGGATTGACTGCGAGGACGGTAAGCGATTTTCATGCCCAAAAAAATGTACCGCTTTTGTACTGCCGACCTCCGACTTGGCAGTTTTTCCCCGCTTTTAACGAAAGATCGAAGATACCTTCAAAACCCGCGTCAACGCTGGTTTTCCTTGTATTTTTGACAATTTTGAGTAGGATTGTTTCGGCGGTCGGAATCTCCGGGTGTGGTTCGAGTCCTACCTGAGGAGCCATTCTTTCAGTAATTTACAAGCCCGACGCCTGCCGTTCAGTCCGTCTGCAAGGCAAGTCCCGCGATCTTAGCCGTTTGCCGAACACATCTCCGCACATCACCATCAATGTTCATTGTGGTGCGGATTTCCCTGCGCCGCCAGAGCTTCTGCCGGACCCCGATCGGAGCCTTCCGCCCAACCCTCGCCCACCCCATTTGCACTTTTTTGGGCAGGACGCTCCTTCGACAACTGATCGGCTCGGCTAAGGTCCCTTGCATGGCCAATCAGAGCAGTCTTTAGCACACAGGAGCTATTCACGAAGGCTCAGATCGAATCTACGTCTGAAATCATCAATTTCCTGGGTAAGGGGCTGTCACGGGCGCCGCATACTGGGACAGGCTATTTCTTCTGGCTCAGAATTTGGACAGGACGCTAGCGTACCAACAAATTCCGGCATCAATTAAAATGATTTAACACAATGCGGGTCATCTCCTCTTTACTGTGGGGTAACTAGAAGTGGCCACCTTGGCATGTTTTCACGACAGCAGAAAATCCGTCCGCGTCCTCGTGGTAGAGGATTTTGCTCCCTTCCGTCGGTTCCTCTGTGCGACACTGAAAAAAGAGCAAGATTTACAGATTATCGGTGAAGTGTCTGATGGAGATCAGGCGGTTCAGAAAGCACGAGAACTGAAACCCGATTTGGTCCTCCTCGATATTAGACTCCCAAACTTGGATGGGCTCGCCGTCGCTCGACAGATTCGAAGTCTTTCCCCGAAATCCAAGATCATTTTTGTGACCCAGGAGTCTTCGGCTGATGTTGTGCAAGAAGCTTTAGGCATAGGGGCACTGGGCTACGTCGTGAAAACAAGGGTAGCGACCGACCTCTCGCTTGCTTTGGCAGCCCTTCGGACGGGCAGGCCATTTGTTAGCAGGGGATTGTCTGGTCATGGTTTCTCCGCCCCGACTGACACACTGCGTCGCAGATCTCTCACGCCAGCAGACTCTCCCGTCGCTGCTACCGGGAACGGGGAGGGGGCTCGCAGCCACAAGGTTCAATTCTTTTCTGATGATGAATCTTTTCTGGTTGGCTTCACTCGTTTTATCGCTGGCGCTCTGAGAGCGGGAAGTGCGGTCGTTGTGGTCGCAACCGAGTCGCACCGGAGCAGTCTTTTTCAGAGATTGCAGGCACAAGGTTTGAATATCGGTGCCTCTATCGAGCAAGGCCGCTATATTCCGTTGGATGTGTCGGACACGCTTTCCACCTTCATGGTCGATGACCTGCCCGACTCTGTTCGATTCCGGAAAATCGCGAGCGATCTCGTAGCGGGAGCCGCTAAAGCGGCGCTAGGAAAGAGTCCCCGTGTCGCAGCTTGTGGCGAATGTGCACCTTTCTTGTGGGCACGAGGTAATGCCGATGCCGCAATTCGCGTTGAACACCTCTGGGACGAGATGGCCAAAGCATTCGACCTGGATATTCTATGCGGATATGCGTTGACGAAGTTTCAGCGCGAACAGGAAGGGCATGTTTACGAGAGAATCTGCGCAGTACACACCGCCGTTTCTTCCCAGTGAGGGCTAAAACCGCCTTGGACTATGCCGCCAGACCTTCCCTTAGCAAGCGCAACCCTGGTTCTGCAAGGGTAGATTCCGAAGCGTCACAATCCGAGCAGATCAAGATCTTCCGGATGCCAACACGAAAGGCTTGTCCATATTTCTCAATCCGCAGAAATGGATGTTGATCTCAGAGACAAACCCATCTTGATTTTTCGCGGTGAGATCGTGGGTATACCGAAGCTGCACGAGGCCGTCGCTTCCAAGAAGACTCATGGCAATCCTGAGAAACTAATTCCTGGCATCTCGCGTGACTTCGGTTATGTTCCCTAATCCTTGCTGCGAGCTAGACTCAGATTATGTCATCCAAACCGAGCGCGACCCGCATCGTATGCGCGCAGTGCGAGCAGTCGGAAACGAATTGCCCCTGCGAAAAATTCTGCGTGCTGTGCCAGTCTCAACTGGACGTGCACCTTTGCACCGACGGCCTCTTGTATTGCGACGCTTGCCGTAGCGCCTGCGACTACAAGCTGGCGAACTAGAGAGATCAGCTCACCACTCCCCCCTCGCCTTGTCGCTAGCTTGGAAGTCCCAAATCTCTTGCCAAAAGGAGAACCGATCGCAGCAGAGCGATGATCCCGACTAGGACGGTAAACGCTCCAGCCGAGGCAAACTGGATCCTCACAACATAAAAACTCAAATCACCATCACTTCCTTATATTCCCCATACACTTTACGCATGGCATCTGAGATTTCCCCCACCGTGGCATTCGCCTCCACCGCCGCCAGAATCCGCGGCATCAGATTGTCTCCCGAGCGCGCCGTGTCTTCGACCGCTCGCATCGTGGCTCGCCAGGTATCTGCGTTGCGCTTCGTCCGCAAGGCACGGAGACGCTCCACCTGCTGCGGTTCGAGCGCTGGATCGATGCGTTGAATCGGTACCGACTTTTCTTCTCCCACCTGAAAGCGATTCACGCCAACTACCACCGCGCGCTCATCATCGACCGCTGTCTGATATTCGTAGGCCGCATTCTGGATTTCCTGCTGCACATATCCCCGTTCGATGGCCTTGAGCATCCCGCCCATGGCCTCGATTTTCTCCAGATAATCGACCGCCCGTTTTTCGATCTCATTCGTCAGCGACTCAATGTAATACGATCCCGCGAGCGGGTCGACTGTCTGCGGTGCGCCCGACTCGAATGCAATCACCTGTTGCGTGCGCAGCGCGATCCGCGCCGAAGCCTCGGTCGGCAACGCCAGCGCCTCGTCAAACGAATTCGTATGCAGCGACTGCGTTCCGCCCAGCACCGCCGCCAATGCCTGAATCGCTGTTCGCACAATATTATTTTCCGGTTGTTGCGCCGTCAGCGTTGACCCGGCCGTCTGCGTATGGAAACGCAGCATCCACGACTTTGGATTTTTCGCCTTGAACTGGTCGCGCATGATCTTCGCCCACATCCGACGCGCAGCGCGGAATTTCGCTACCTCCTCCAGAAAATTACTGTGCGCGTTGAAGAAGAAGGAAAGGCGCGGCGCAAACTTGTCCACGTCCAGTCCGGCCCGAATCGCTGCTTCGACGTAGGCAATGCCGTCGCCTAGAGTAAAGGCGACTTCCTGCACTGCCGTCGACCCCGCCTCCCGCATGTGATAGCCCGAGATCGAGATCGTATTCCAATCGGGCACGTTCTCATTGGTCCAGGCAAAGACATCCGTAATAATCCGCATCGCCTGCTGCGGCGGATAAATATACGTTCCGCGCGCAATATACTCCTTGAGCACATCATTCTGCACCGTGCCCGAGAGCTTGCGGATATCCATCCCTTGCCGCCGCGCCACCGCCACATACAAGGCCAGCAGAATCGATGCCGTCGCATTGATCGTCATCGACGTAGAAATTTTTGTCAGATCGATGCCGTCGAACAGCCGCTGCATGTCTTCAATCGAGTCAATCGCCACGCCCACCTTGCCAACTTCTCCGATGGCCAATGCGTTGTCCGAGTCAAGTCCGATTTGCGTTGGCAAATCGAACGCCACCGATAGTCCTGTCGTCCCGTTCGCCAGCAGATACTTGTAGCGCTTGTTCGACTCCTCGGCGTCGCCCATGCCAGCGTACTGGCGCATCGTCCAGAGCCGTCCCCGATACATCGTGGCCTGCACCCCACGCGTGTAGGGAAACTGCCCCGGATGCCCCACCTCGTGGTCATAGTCCCACTCCGCAAGATCTCCGGGCGAGTACAGTGGGCGTACGCTGATGTGCGAAGACGTCTCTTGCCCCGGCAGATTGGCTTTAGAATTCGCTTTAGGATTGGGTGGGGATTCGAGCGTTTTGAGTTCCGTCATATACTTTTGCACTTCTTTCTTAGGTCTCGCCAGTCTTGGCCGCGGCTCTTGGCTTTTCGTTTTACGCGCCAGAACGAACTTACACCAAACCAAGTAAACGAGATCGTGAAGCAAATCGCGAGCACCAACCGCCCCGGCCCGGTCGCGTGTCCGGACTCGTACTTCCCATATTCGCGCACCCCGGCCAACCCTCCGACGCCGGCCATCACCAGAAAAGTAAATCCGGTCACTTCTAGCCACAACTGGTGCAGCACTCGCCCGAAAGTATGCAAACTCGCGCGGACCCCGGCCACCGCCGCCCTTCCCATTCGGCTGCTTTCCAGCAGATCGATGACGGCGCGGAAAATCAACTTGATGTTTCTGGCGGCTTGGCCGTCGATCACTCTATCCGTCACCCGCCACGTCACCTTCTTTTCGGCCTCCCAGTCGGTGTCAAAGGTCGATTTTAGCAGCCGCCGGAGGTACAATGACGATGGGCGACATCACAGCCATCTGTGATGTCGGCCAGCAGCGGCGTCCGATTTCAGGGGGGCTCGTGGATCAGCAACTGAAGCAACTCATGAAAGAACTCGGAGACGCGATCAATGAGTCTCTTTCCGATTCCGAATCGATCGCCGAAGTCGTGTCCCGCATCAAGGAAGGCGGCTACGACATTTTTCTCGTGCTCGAAGCCACGATCGGCGTCAGCAAACAGGGCGAAAACACTACCGACAAGACTTCTCTGGTGTCGACTCTCAGTACCAATGCTGAGCTGAAGATCAGCGACCAGGATCTGAAGTTCCTGAAGTCGCTGCGCATCAAGCTTGATGAAGAAGAGGACGAGTAGCAGTTCGGGAACCACTCGCTCGTCGGGTTAAATTTCCAGAGGCTTCGCCAGCCCACTTTCAGAGTCCAGCGGTGAAAAACCTCCTCCCTTGAACACGATCGCGACCCGGCACTCTTCTATGCGCACTATATTCCCCAGGGCCCAATATGGGAGCGAATCATCTCCCTGTCCCACGATTCTGAATTCGCCCATCACCTGATCTCCCACCGCGAGATCAACTTGTTCTTGAAAGTTTAGAAGCACTCCGCTCCCACTCATATTCACGGTACTTGCTCGCATTTTCCGGCCGTTCTTCGTCACCTCCACGGAGGCTCCGGCTTCGATCAGAAAACGCAATTCCCTTTGTACGTATTCGTGATCAGTTTCCATGACCAAATGGCTCCCTTGCGAGAAAAATCACTCCAGAAACGTCACTTTCTAGGCGATTCCCTGTTGCGCCTCCACTCGCTCGATCGCCGTCTTCATGGAATCCTAGCGGCATACTGCTTCTTATCGGCGGCATGGCAATATGCATCACAGTCTCAAATGGCTGGGAGCGATCCGACGCTCGAACTTCCGAGCAAAATATTCTCAATTTCCTGCCAAAATTTTCCCTTCCTTAAATAGGAAAAACTTTGCAGTCTGCCCGTCTGATTCTGTTAGGATGAACATTTCCTTATGTAAGTGGCCTCTTGGCAGCATCTTAAGTAAAGAAAGCCTGCATTGAAAATGGCCTTAAGCGTGCACTCCTAAAGCTCAGGAGTATCGCCTTTCGGCCGTTCTCCCGTGGTTGTTGCAAAGCCCGGTCGTCGGATTGACCACTTCTTTCGCGGATGCTAAGGAGTGAGTAACGTGAGGTGCCGGACATGGTTTCCCAGTCTTCACCAATGACCCTCGGACTTCTTCCCGAGCCGCGCACTCGCTGGGGTCGATTCGTTCTCAGCTATGGCGTGCAGTCGGTGGTGGTGATGTTCTTCGTGCTTACCGCTATCCTCTATCCCGAAGTTCTGGTCCTGCCCGTGCATGACTATCACTTCGTTAGCCTGGTCAGCACTCCGCCACCAGTCCCGCAAACTCCAGCACCTGTCAAGAATTTCCCGGCTCCGAAAATTATCGCGCCGGTGACGCCCCGCCCCGAAGCGATGCGCGTGCCCGCGGAACTGGTACGGAAAAAGACCCCGCTTCCCGAAGAGCAGGCTCCAAGAGTCACGCTCGCCGCCAAAAAAGAAGTTTTGCCCGACGTAAAGCCCGAGATTCCCCGGCCTCCCGTCAAGACGAACGTTTTCTCCAACGGCAGCTCGGCGACGCCCACCATGGCGGCGGCGCCGCAGAAAGTACAAACCGGCGGCTTCGGCGATCCAAACGGCGTGCCCGCGGCCGATAACCACAGCCATCCCGTGACCATCGCGCAGTCCGGCACCACCGATATGCCGTATGGTCCTGGCTCCGGCAACGGCACTGGCGGTTCGCATGGCGCTCGTGGAGTGATCGCGAGCACAGGTTTCGGCAGCGGAGTCGCCACCGGGAACAGTTCCGGGGTTTCAGGCTCCCGTGGCACCGTTCGTCAGGGCGGCTTTGGCGACGCCGACGTAGTCGCAGCATCGCAGCCGAAGGCTAAGTCCGCGGACCCCGTCGTCAAGACTTTACCGGTCGAAATCACCTATAAACCGCGCCCCCTTTACACGGATGAAGGTCGCCAGCTCAAGATTGAGGGCGAAGTTCTGCTCGATGTTATTTTCACTGCCAGCGGCCAGATTCGTATCGTAAAGGTAGTGCACGGCCTCGGTCATGGCCTCGATGAATCTGCGGTTCGCGCGGCGGAAAAGATTCAGTTCAAGCCCGCCCAAAAAGATGGACATCCCGCCGACTTCGAGGCAGTATTGCATATTGAGTTTCTACTGGCTTCCTAGGGGCGGGCTGGCGGAACGTATTACGGTAGAATGAATCAAACTAAAATGTTGCGCTCTCCATTGGCTCTTCTTACGCTCCTCTTGGTCTGTTGCGCACCGATGGTGGTGGGGCAGACCGCGCCGGTCCAAACTTCGCCTAGCCAAACTTCGCCCGCCCAGACTTCGCCGATTCAAGCCTCGCCCGCCCAGGCCTCGCCCGTCCCCGCCTCGCCGCCGCCGGTTTCGCCCGATCCCCAGCTCTCCACCCGGGATGCTGCCGCTCAACAGGCTGCCGCCACCGCCGGTAGCTTCGACCAGGTTGTCGATCGAGCCGTGGAGCGCGAACACTTCTTCATGGCACAGATGAAGCAACTCCATCCACTGATCGAAACCTATATTCAGAATCTCAGAGAGGACAAGGACCTCAACGCTCCTGTCCCCATGAGCGACGTGTATTTTCTCGGCCGCCTGGATATGAGCAACGGCGCCGATGACCGTACTTTTATCTCGCCCACCACGGGCGGCCTCGGCAAACGCATGCTCAGCAAACTGAGTAACGTTTACGCCATGAAGTTCCTGCCTTTGGGTTTCGCCCAGATGGTGATCCTCGACGAAGATTTTCAGCGCAAGTATTACGACTTCACCTTCGTCCGCCGCGAATTCCTGGGGGAAGTGCGCTGCATCGTTCTCGACGTTGCCCCCAAAAAAGACGCTCCCAGTGGCCGCTTCCTCGGCCGCATCTGGGTTGAGGATCAGGAATACAACATCGTCCGCTTCAATGGCACCTACACCCAGGCTCGCCGCAACAGCTACTACTTTCACTTTGACAGTTGGCGCATGAACTTGCGTCCAGGCGGCATCTGGCTGCCCGCGCTGATCTACTCCGAGGAATCCGACTTCAAGTATCATCTTGGCCAGACCCTTCGTTATAAAGCCCAAACCCGGCTATGGGGCTATAACCTCAAGGATCTACGCCGCAGCTCCGAATTCACCGAGATCACGGTTGACGCTCCTCAGTCCGTCCAGGATCAAAGTCAGAAAGCACAAGACGCAAGCCCCATCGAAGCCCAGCGTGCGTGGGAGCGTCAGGCTGAGGTCAACGTGCTCGACCGCCTGCAGCAGATCGGTTTGCTCGCGCCGGAAGGCGAAATCGACAAGGTTCTCCAGACCGTCGTCAATAACGTGATGGTCACCAACAACCTCGATATCCAGCCCGAAATCAAGTGTCGGGTGCTGATGACCACGCCGCTCGAGTCCTTTACCATCGGCCATACCATAGTCGTCAGCCGCGGAATGATTGACGTGCTGCCCGACGAAGCCGCGCTCGCCATGATTCTGACCCACGAACTTGCGCACATCGCTCTCGGCCATCACCTCGATACTAAGATGGCTTTCAATGACCGCATGTTCTTTCCCGACGACCGCACCTTCGAGCGTATGGACTTCGCCCGCGATCGCAACGAAGAAGAAGCTGCCGACAAAAAAGCCATCGAATTGCTCGACAACTCACCCTATAAGGACAAACTCGGCAACGCCGGATTATTTCTCAAGGCGGTACAGGCGCACGCTCCTCAGCTGAAAAATCTGATCCGCGCCCACCTCGGCGATAGCCTTCTGAATGGCAATGCCACCCGCATGTCGTCCTTGATGACCTCCTCACCCCAATTCGACCCCAAGAAGCCGGACCAGATTGCCGCGCTTCCCCTCGGAGGCCGGGTCAAGGTAGACCCGTGGAATAACCAGCTCGAACTGATCAAAACCAAGCCCGTCGCCCTTACCAGCGCAGCCGAGAAGATGCCTTTTGAAGTCACGCCTTTCTTCCCGTTCCTCACCCGGCTCGGCAGCACTACCGCTCCCGACAAAGCCGTTCCAGAAAAGGCGGCGGCAACTCCGTCGGGACAGTAGGCCCGAGCTAGCAGTTCACTGTCACAGCATCAATCCCCCACCAGCAAACGGGCGTAAGCATTGGTAGGCCTTGACAGAGTCGACATACCCAAGCGCAGCGCTGCTCGCTGCCCAGTCCCGTGGAATTGAAGCGGTGAAATGTCTGGAGCGAGAGCAGTATCGGAACCATCAGCTTGGCAATAATCGAGGGTTGCCGCTGTCGTTTGCGGGCGGGATTGAATCGTGCGAGTTAGTTCGCTATTTGGCTTTGGACCTGCGAGAACACGTTGTTGGCGTTCGTGCCGATCAGCCGGACCGTACCAATCACAATGACCAGGATTACTGCCAGCATCACCGCGTACTCGGCGACATCCTGACCGGTCTCCTCAGCCCAAAGTTGACGGATTGTATTGATCACGGCTTGCCCCCTATCGACGACACACACTGTCCTTCCTGTTGAGACAGTGATTCGCCATCGTGTGATTGTTAAACTATCTTGAATCAACCCTTCCCCCAATAGCACAGCGGTGACCTGCAATGGCACTTTGGTGCTATGTGCGATGCCAACATTACGAAGATTCGACCCCTCAACTGAGGAACAAAGAAGCCATACCCACCAAATACTTAAAGAGGTAATTACACAATCGTCTTCAAGGGAAGACCCTGATTGACGGCGAAGAGCGCCAATTCCAGCCGAGTTGAAACTCCCAGCTTGTCGAAGATATTGCTCAAATGATGCTTCACCGTATCCTCGCTGATTTTGAAGTATTCCGCGATTTCCTTATTGGCATAACCGGCCACTACTGCCGATACAATCTCCAGCTCCCGTGGTGTCAGCCCAAACTTCTTCTGTTTCGTCTCTTCGTTCGCGGTCTGCATCAGGTTGCGCAGGTATTGCACCAGATTCGAAACGCTGTCGCGCCCCACCCAATACTCCCCGGACATCACCGCATGAATGGCCTTGAGCAATAACTGGGTCGCGGAATCCTTCAACACTACCCCGCGCGCTCCCAACTGCAATGCCTCCACCACCTGTTTCTTTTCGGCCGCCGCCGTCAGCAGAATGATCCGAACCGCGCCCGCACCACCGGCCCGCATATTCAGGTCACGCAATGCTTCGAGACCGGTGTGATGCGGCATAGCCAAATCGAGCAACAAAATGTCGGGCTTGATCTCGGTCGCCAGTTTTACTGCCTCCAGCCCATCGCAGGCTTCGCCCACCACCTTCATATCACCTTCGGACTCCAGCAAGCGCCGCAGCCCGTCGCGAAAAATCGGATGGTCGTCGGCAATCACAATGCGAATCGCATGAATGCGTTTATTCATGATTGGCTTTTCGGTCTGCGACCCATCAGCGGCTGGCTTATCGGTATTGAGCATTTCCAGGTTTCGCCTATCCATGTTTCGCCCGTCAACGTTGAGCCTATCCATGTTCAGCCTATCCATGATTCGTCTTCCTTGCCGGCGGTATCCTTACTTCCAGACGTGCGCCGTGCCCAGGTGTCGATTCTATCGCGAGTTCGCCCGCCAGCAGGCGTACTCTTTCCCGGATCACTGCCGGCCCCTTCCCGTTCGACTCCAGTTCCGCGTCCGAAAGTCGTCCGGAAAAAGCAAACCCCTTTCCGTCATCTTCCACCGTTAATTGCAAATTTCCCGCCCTGTTGGCCAGCCGCACCAACACATGGTGCGCTCCGCTGTGCTTGCGAACATTCACCAGACTCTCCTGCACAATACGCGCCAGCTCGCGGCACCCTTTCTGCGCCAAATCCACACGCTCCAGTTCGCTCACGAATTCCGCCGCAATTCCGGTCTCGCGCCGGAAACGCTCCACCGTATCCGAAATGAACCCGAGCAACCGGTCCGCATTCACCTCGAAAGACTTCATGGTTTGCATCAGCTCGCGCAGCTTCAGGACCTCTTCGCGCAAAAGTTTCTGAATTCGCCCAAGTTCCACTTTCACTACCGGGGATTGCGTTCCCGATTGCCGCCGCAACACATCCAACTGCATCTCCACCGCGATGAGCGATTGGATTGCTCCATCATGCAACTCACGCGCGAATCGGGCCCGTTCCACTGCCCCCGCTCGCTCCCGCAACCGCCGCACCAGGTATACGTTGTAAATTGCGGGACCTACCTGCTGCGCAAATTCCTGCAAGAACCGCAATTCCTCCTCCGGATCACCCATCATCTCCGGATCAAAGAGAAACACTCGCCCCGACCAATCCGTGCCAAACGCCAAAGATACCGAAACAATGACGGCAAATTTCTCGATGCGCGCGAGCGCCTCCAGAAACTCCGCGCTCCCATCCCGCACCCGGACTCCGTCCCCCTGCAGGCGCACGGAATGAAATCCGTTGCCCCGGTGGGCGGCATAAATAGCATCCGCGGGCATCTCGCGCAGATAGATTTTTTCGCTTTCCGGCGGAGCCTCCCTCCATCGCAGAACCTCGCCCCCGCTACCTCGATTCACCTCGGCCAGAAAAACCCGGTAGCTGTGCGTTTCCTGCGAGACGCTCAGCACCCGGCGCGCGCCGTAAATGCTCATCACCTCGCCCAGAATGTGCTGCATGGTCGCGGTCAATCCTTCTTCCACCCGGGTTGAGCTGAGAACCCGCGTAATCACCGCCCGCTCTGCCCGCGCTTTCTTCTGGTTCTCCGACATATAACCGAGCAGAAATCCCAGCACAATCAGATACACCGAAAACATGAAAAGCTGCTGCGGATCCAGTTCGCCACCTCTCACGCCAAAGGGAGGAAGATGCATCCGGCGCAACCAATGATCCGCCGCCGGTTCCACTCCGGCTCGCACCGCGAGCGCTTCGGCCCACAAGAGCGCCACCGCCGCAAACGCCGTGCCTACCGTCTCCCACAGCCCCCAGCGATAGGCCGCTGCCGCCATCACGAATACAAAGAAAAGAAAGAAAGGTCCACGCTGTGCCGGTGCGAAAATCGAGATCAGCACCGGCCACACCACATCTGCCGCATGCACTACCAGCCGAAAAGCGGTTGTCGACTCCGGCCGGAAGCGCACCAGCACCATCACCACCACCGCATTCACCAAGTACCCGTACAGCAACCAATACAGCCACCGCGAATACGCAAATCCCCGTCCCGGCTCCATCCAGATGGTGAGTACGGCTGCAATCGTCAGCGCCACCCGCGCCGTCGCCAGCCAGCGCTCTGTGCTCCGGATTTCTCCGGCACTTAAGGGCGCCCGAAAACGCCATAAATCTCGATATCGTGGGATTATCATTACCGCCGCGCCAGAGAGTCTGGTCCTAATTTGGATTCGTTATCTGAAGTCGAAGAGAACTTAGTCAACATCCAACGATTTTAAAGACATTCTCCGCCAAACTCTACGAGCATCTTGATCCGGACTCATTGAGCACGGCGGAATTAGCCACTTACCTGACTTGCGCAAACCCCAACCATTTCCTTAAAGCTCGTCAGCATCGCCAGCCTGGCCGGGCATCGACTCCCGGTGGGTCCCCGTCAGGAGTTACTATAGTAACCACCGGAACCCCACATCGGACTTTAGAATAACGTGTGGGAGTCCCTGCCTTGGCCAAGCGCACTAAACTCTGGGCTTTTCTGCTAATCGCGCTGGTTCTGGCGCAGACCGCGGCTTCGCTGCTGATGCCCCGAGGCGCTGCTCTTACCATCGCCAGCGACATCATCCAGGGCAGCCTTTTGCTGGTCGCCACGATCACTTTCCTGACCAACATTTCACGCTCACGCTGCTCCACTCCTCACATCCGTCTTTTCTGGATCCTCATGAGCATGGGCATGCTCTTCTGGCTCACCTATCAGGGCATGTGGAATTACTTCGAAGTCATCAAACGCCAGGACGTGCCCGACCCCTTCCTCGGCGATGTGGTTCTATTTCTGCATCTTGTGCCCATGATCGCCGCTCTTGCCGTGCTTCCTCATCTCCGTGAAGACGAGCGCGACGAACGCGTCCGCATGCTTGACTTTACGCTTCTTCTCACCTGGTGGGTTTTCATCTATGTATACGCGGTGATCCCCTGGCAAACCGTGCAAGTCGACGAAGCCGTTTACAGCTCCAATTTCAACTTCGCCTATCTGACCGAAAAACTCGTGCTTCTCGGAGCTCTTGCCATCCTCGCCTACACCACGAGCGACGGTTGGCGGCAACTCTATGCCTTGTTGCTCGGCGCCTGCGCACTCTATGCCTCGAGCTCTTATGTAGCCAACTGGGCGATTGGACATAAGCTTTACTACAGCGGCAGCTTCTATGACATACCCCTCACTGTCTCCATCGCATGGATGGCGGGGGCGCCACTGCTCGCTCACCATCTGCAGTTGTCTGACTCGAGGCCTTCCAAGCCTTTGCTCGGCATCTGGATCACCCGTTTGAGCATGCTCGCTTTGTTCAGCCTGCTCTGGGCCGCCATGAATGCCGAACGCAGTCCTTCCCTTCCCTCTTCGGTCAAATCCTTCCGCATTATTGTCAGTCTCCTGGCCATGGTGGTCATGGGCATCGTTGTCTTCTGGCGGCAGCGCCTCCTTCGCGCCGAGTTGTCATCGCTTCTCGACCGATCCCGCCGTTCCTTCGATGACCTCAAGTCCCTGCAGGAAAAGCTTATTCAATCCGAGAAACTCGCCTCGCTCGGCCAGTTGGTGGGCGGAGCCGCCCATGAGATCAACAACCCCCTCACCGCCATGCTGGGATATTCCGAATTGCTGAGCGCGTCACCTTTGCCCCCCGAAGAGAAACGCCTCGCCGCTCAAGTCGGGGAACAGGTTCGTCGCACCACCTCGCTGGTTGCCAGCCTGCTCACCTTCGCCAGTCAGGCCCCCGCCAAGCTTGCGGCCGTGGATATCAACTCCGTCTTACAGACCGCTGGCCGCTTGCTGGCGCCTCAACTGGAAGCCGCCGCCAGCTCGATCCGCCTCCAACTCGCCCCTGCGCTTCCCTCCGTGCTCGCAGACTCCAATCAGATTCTGCACGTCTGCATGCATCTCGCCGCCCAGATCAGCGCGCGTCTGGATCACAACACCAATTCCGCGCTTTTCGTCACCACCCACAGACAAGACAACCTCGTTCTCGTCGATTTCTCCGCGCACGATCCTGCCAAACAACCTTTTTCATTTACATCGGCGCTCAACTCGGAAAGCCCAAACAGGCCTTCCACCCTCTCTCTTGGCGCCTGCTGCCGCATTATCGAGGAACACCGTGGCCGTCTGCTGCAGGCCCCCGCTCCCCATGATTCCGCTTTCCGAATGGAGCTTCAGGTCGCAGCCGCTTCCGCCGGCCGCTCCTCATTCGCAGCGGCGAACAAAGCCGCCGCCCGAGGCGTCTCCTAGTATCGGCACCGATGTACGGATTAACAGCCCTAGAGACGGGCTTGCCCCGTGTTCCGTCGCGTATGCAGAGATTCTGCCGGAATCGCTCCGCCTCTTGCCACCCGTGCCGCATCGTTCCTACTCGACGGCCGAGCTCATTTCCACCGTCCTCTTCAACTGGCCGCACGCCGCAAAAATGTCCCGCCCCCGTGGCCGCCGCACAAAGGCTGGAATTCCAGCGGCCACCAGAATTTCTCGAAACGCGGCCACTCGCTCCTGTCCCGGTGTCCGATAAGGCAGCTCCGTTCCGGGATTCATCGCGATCAAATTGATCCGCGCTTTGATTCCTCGCACCAACTCCACCAATTCGCGCGCGTATTCCGGAAGATCCGTTACCCCTTCGATCAGCACATACTCAAATGTCATCCGCTCCCGGTTGCGCAGCGGAAACTCCCTTGCCGCTTTCATCAACTCCGCCAGATTCCACTTCCGATTGAGTGGCATCACTTCGCTCCGTAACGCGTCGTTCGATCCATTCAGCGAAATCGCCAGCTTGGGCCGAACCGGCTCCTGCCCAAAATCGTAAATCCGTGGCACAATGCCCGCCGTCGACACCGTCATCCGCGACTCCGGAATCCCCACCCCTTCGACTAGCAACCGCACCGACTTCATAAAATTGTCATAGTTCAGGAACGGTTCACCCATTCCCATGAACACAATATTCACTCGCTGTAGCGGCGGATCGACTCCTTGATCCCGCAGTACGGACACGATCTGGCCAACAATTTCACCCGCCTCCAGATTGCGCTTCGCTCCCAGCAAAGCCGTAAAACAAAATTTGCAATTCACCGCGCATCCCACCTGGCTGGACACGCAAATCGTAGCCCGCCGCCAATTCACCGGAGCCGCGGCGCCCTCAATCTCATCGCCCGCTTCGCTTCCATCCCCAATCTCGCCGCCATCCCCCTCAGGCATCCACACTGTCTCCACCGTCTCTCCGTCCACGAGTTCCACCAGATACCGCGCCGTGCCGTCGGTCGAAACAAATTTCCGCGCGATCGCCGGAAGTCCAACCTCCCACTTCTGTCCCGCCAGAAAATCGCGATACTCTAACGGTAGTGTCGTGATCAGATCCAGGCGTTCGATCTTTTGCCGGTAAATTGCATCAAATAATTGCTGGCCACGGTAGGCAGGCTGTCCCGACCCAATTGCAAGACTTGTAAGTTCGTGCAAGCTAAGTCCTAACAGCGAATGGAAGAGAGGTTGGTGCATTTTGGCTTTTCTCGCGCGGACAACTGCTTCTCTAAGCCCCTGGAATCTACGGCGATAACCGCCGCAAGTTAAACAAAACAAATGTCAAACTTCCAATCGCCTGCCCCGGCTGCGATTGTGGGACAATAATAGCAGTGACTCGCCCTATGGTAAAAGAAACCCGCAGCATTCGTCGTCAGATCCTGCCGAATGGCCTCACGGTCATCACCGAGCAGATGCCCCACATTCGTTCCGTAGCCATCGGCATTTGGCTCAAAACCGGCTCGCGCGACGAAGATTCCGAATTTAACGGCATCTCTCATTTCATTGAACACATGGTTTTCAAGGGCACCGAAACCCGCTCTGCCGAGGACATCGCCCGTCAGGTTGATTCCATCGGTGGCAACATGGACGCCTTCACCGCAAAAGAATGCATCTGCTTCAACATCAAGGTTCTGGACGAACACCTTCCGCTCGCCATGGATGTTCTGACCGACTTGGTCCTTCATCCTGTCTTTGATGTTGGAGACATCGCCAAGGAGCGGGGCGTCATCCTCGAAGAAATCAAAATGGACCAGGACAATCCCGACTACCTTGTCCATGAAATCTTTACGCAGAGCTTCTGGAAAGATCACTCGCTCGGTCTTCCCATCCTCGGCACCCGCGAAACCGTCAGAAAATTCGAGCGCCCTGTCGTCTCCCGTTTTTACGGACATCACTTCGCCCCGGGCAATCTTATCGTCAGCGCCGCCGGCAACCTCGACCACGAACAGTTCGTCGCACTCGTCGCCAAACATTTCGAGAACGTACAGCCTGCTAAGAACGGTTTGCACTCACCGCCCCCCAAGACTTTTTCCCGCATCAATTTGCGCAACAAGAAATCGCTCGAGCAGGTGCAGATCTGCATCGGCGTTCCCTCGCATCCCATGGCTCACGAACACCGCTACGCTTCCTACATCCTCAATACGCTGCTCGGAGGTGGCATGAGCTCTCGCCTTTTCCAGAATATCCGCGAGCGCCAGGGTCTTGCCTATTCGATCTACAGCGATCTCAACCCTTATCGGGATACCGGCTCCATGTGTGTTTACGCGGGCACGTCGCGCGAGTCGGCCATCAAAGTGATCGAGTGCGTAGTCGAGGAATTCCGCAATCTGAAGAGCGCGCCGGTGCCCGACGAAGAACTGCGCCGCTCCAAAGACCAACTCAAGGGGAGCCTCATGCTCTCTCTCGAATCCTCGACCGCTCGCATGTCAAACCTCGCCCGCCAGGAAATGTACTACGACCATTTCTATGGACTCGACGAGCTGATCGAACGCATCGAAGCCGTAACTGTGGAAGACCTGCAGCAGACTGCCGAGGAATTTTTCCGCACCGACCAGATCGCTGTGACGATTCTAGGCAACCTGACCGGCTTGAAACTAACCCGTGACCAGTTGGTTTGCTAGACCGCTAGGCATACAGACCCTTGGGTGGTGCCGGGGCTTTGCCCCGTCCATCCCAAGATGATATCCCCGCCGAAATCATTACCACCGCAGCCCAAACGTAACCGGCCAAACCACGGTCGCCGCGTCGCTCTGGTAAGCCTTATGCCGGCGATATTCAAGGTAGAGCTTGGCATGGTGCCACGAATCCATCCGATAGGTCACCCCGCCGCCAAAGTTGTAACTGCCGGCATCCTTCGAATACGACCCCAAAGTTTGCGGACCGTTCACCGTCGGCGGGCTCTGCGGATTGTTATTTCCGTAGCAGTTAATGCCCCACCAGGTGTAATACGGAGGTTGGCAAATGGAACCGCTTTGCAGCGGATAGCTATGCGCCAGCGACACACTGCGCTTGTCGAACCCCACTCCGGCAATTCCGTAGGCACCCCATTTTCCAATATGGCGGGGCACTGTCACGATTCCATTCACACTGATCGACTGCAAATGATTGCTCGAGTCCGGCAGTCCGTCATCCTGACTGACACTGGGCCTCAAGCCCAGGCTGTAATACATGTATTCCCCATCGACCCCGAAAAGATGATTGAAGTTAATACCGCCGCCCGCCGATCCCTGAAAGGAGTTTCCAACAAAACTCGATACGTATCCGCGGCCAATGCCCGGACCAACTCCGAAGTTGAAGTTATATTTATCGAAACTTGTTTGCGCCAAGGCTGATGCCGAAAGTCCGCAAAAAACCAGCAACCACACTATCCGATTCCGCAATCTGATCTCCTGTTTCCTGTATTGATAGAGAATAATTCATCAAGCCTGCTATCGCGCGTCAATCCGTGATTCTGCAATCCGCGCCTCCGCGATCCGCAGCTTGCGCAGGGCCTTTCTCTTAACTTTGATGCGTCCACAAAACTAGCGCAGCCAGTTTTTCCTGAACCGTTAGTTGTGTCCTGCTGCAGGACGGGGTGAGTGGCTCATCTTTTCCAATAGCACCGGCCAGTACTCACGCAGCATATTTCCCCCGACCCGACTCGCCAAATCCAGACCATAACGCAGAAAAGTATCTCCAACCGTGCGATTCCGGTCCGGCCAGTACACGTTCGCCAGTCCTTCGGCCAGCAACGGCCCTCCCAGCCTCGTCCATGCAACCACGGTGCGACCATCATCATTCTGCATGACAAAGACCCGTTGCACCGAGTACTTCATGGCGTGAACCAAAGTTGGGTTGATCTCCGCATAAAAACGCGGATCTTGATGTAGTGCCGATGCAATCATGAAGGTTCCAAAAAATTCGGTAGACGCGGACCGCGCCATCGAGGACCCGAACCTTTTGCCGTAAGCCCCCCAGCCCTGTTCAAAGCCGCTCGGCGAATCATTGGCTTGGCCCACAGCTGAGCCCAGCAACGACCAGCTCACTGTGTTTACCGAAACGCTGTTGTCCACAAACAGCTTAAATTTTTCCCCTACCGACAGGCGTTCCGTACTATAGGCGATGTCAGGGAAAACAATGGACTTTTTCTGTAGCAAATTGTACAGGGCAATAGGTTTAGGTGGCACCGAAGGCTTGGGAGCTTGATCGGGAGGAGGTTGTCCGGCCGGCGATGGGCTTGCCTCCCTCGGCGGCTCCTGGGCAAGCGCTGTCATAATCCCACCGGATGCGATCAGCAAAACGGCCGCGACCATGACTGGGAAGAGGATGGCCCGAAGAGCGATCCGCGTACGCGGCATCGACTGCGCAGGGGATGCTGAACTGAAAAAATGTTTCCCGGGTGCGATCGGCAAGGCTTCGGAAGTGTTCACTTCCCGACAAAATGGCATCGCTAGAGATTACTCAATCGCGCGCCTCTGAGCAAACCCTAGATTTTCATCTGGTTCCCGAATCAATCTCTAACCATCTGATCGGTGGTAACACCCAGTCGTTCACCGATGACAATAATCTTAGCGACTCCGCGTTGCAGTACTTCCGCCTGCGCTGGAGTAAGCGAATCACCTCGATCCTTGATGGTGTCGGCAAAAACAGGCAGTTCGGTAGTCATCCGAGAAACTAAACTACCTGGCTAGCCGCACAATGCTGATCGAAGGCGGCCTTAAGGTCATTAGCGATGGCCGAGGCCTCGCGCCCTTCGATCTGACGCCGCTCCATCATGTAAACCAGCTTGCCGTCCCGCAGAATCGCGATGGAGGGCGACGAGGGCGGATAGCCGGTGAAGAATAGCCGAGCGCGTTCCGTGGCTTCCTTGTCTTGTCCCGCGAAAACGCTGACGACGTTGCTGGGGATGGTCGCGTTCTGCAACGCAACCCTCACTGCCGGACGCATCCGCGCCGCCGCACATCCGCAAATCGAATTGACGATCACCATGGTCGTCCCGGGATAGCCCAGCAGCACACGATCCACATCTGCCGCAGTGCGCAATTCTTCAATGCCCAGACGCGTCAACTCTTCGCGCATCGGAACCACCATAATTTCTGGATACATAGATTCTCCTGTGTTTTGACTTGCAATTTACAAAATGCGTTGTCTTCCCGTTTTTCGGCAAAGCTGCTGACAATGTAGTCCGCGCTTTGTCCCCTGAGGCGAACTGTTGCGCCCTCAGCGACTTTTTCGCCAGCCTGCCAGGGCTCTCCCGCCATCGCCTTACAGCGTCACTCGCTCCTCAATATGCCTTCCGGGGGCAACCATGAGATGCTCAATTTAATATAGAGCGAAATCCACTGGATGACGATGCAGGAAAATGTTCTCTTGGCGCCCCTCACCACCTTGCAGGTTGGCGGAGCGGCACGCTATTTCGCGCTCGTCGGCAGAGACGACGAGGTTCGTGAAGCTGTGCAATTCGCGAAAGCTCGCGAACTTCCCCTGTTTGTGCTCGGCGGAGGTAGCAACCTGGTGATCTCCGATTCCGGTTTTCCCGGCCTCGTGCTCAAAATCGCAATCGGCGGGATCGCGACTCCATCCGCGCAGAACCCCGCTGGGAATGCCGTCCTTTTCAGCGTCGGCGCCGGTGTCAACTGGGATGACTTCGTCGCCCAAGCCGTCGTCCAGAATTGCGCCGGAATCGAATGTCTCAGCGGCATCCCCGGCAGCGTCGGCGGCACGCCCGTGCAGAACGTCGGAGCCTACGGACAGGAAGTTGCCGATACCATCGAATCGGTTCGCGCTCTGGATTTAAAAGAAGATCGCATAGTCCTCTTACCCAAACCCGCCTGCCGATTCCGCTATCGTTCCAGCATCTTCAACGGCACCGAGCCCGGCCGCTACATCATTCTGCGGGTGAACTACCGTCTGAAACGGGGTGGCGCTCCGGCCTTGAAATACGCCGAGTTGCAGAAGCACTTTGCCCAACATTCTGAGCCCGTTCGGCGCGCTCCCCAACCCGCCGATCCAACTCAGCCCGCGCTCGCCGAAGTGCGCGCGGCGGTACTCGAAATACGCCGAAATAAGGGTATGGTGATCGTTCCCGGCGACCCCGATTGCCGCAGTGCCGGATCGTTTTTCAAGAACCCCGTCTTGAGCGAAGCCGAGTTCCAGGAATTAAGCGCACGTGCCGCATCGAGAGGACTCGAAATTCCCAGCTACCCCGCTCTCGACGCTCAACACAAAGTTTCCGCCGCCTGGCTAGTCGAACACTCGGGATTTTCGAAAGGATATGTCTTGGGTTCGGCCGGCATCTCGCACAAACACGCCCTGGCACTCATCAACCGCGGAGACGCAACAGCGAGTGACATCATTGCGCTCAAAGATGAAATTCTGCGAGCCGTCCAGGCAGGGTGGAACATTTCCTTGGAACCTGAACCGGTATTCGTAGGATTCTCAAGCTCCAACCAACCGTAGAGACCCAGCCTGCCGTGTCCCCTTTTGGAATCGCACGAACTGGCCCCATCTCTACGGGCTGAAATCAGGGCGGCTCATCCCGGAGCGACGCATCCCCCATGCCGGCCCAGAAGTATCCGTACCCCAGGATCCGCCCTATTCCTCCTTTCGGCAGGAGGCGCAATTCTCTTGAGCAAATTATTTCCGAACGAACTCCTCCTCCCACCGTTCTTCATAAACAGGAGCAAGCGTGATTGCAGAATCCATAATGGCGGGCGAGACTATAGCCTTGGCACGGCAAGAAGAAGATTTGCTGGAAACAGCCGTCCGCGAACACGCTCGCCTCGTCTACCGCATCGCTTACTCCGTCTTGCATAATCCCGCCGATGCGGAGGATGTTACTCAGGAGACGTTCCTGCGCGTCCTCCGCTACGCCAGAAAAATGGCCGGGATTCAAGACCAGAAAGCATGGCTGGCGCGAATTGCCTGGCGCGTGGCCATTGAACGCCGCAACAGCATGGCTAAGGCGTCTGCCGGCTTCGAGGAAGCCGGTGCGACCTTAGTAGCCCCCGGCGAGGGAGCAGACCGCGCCCTGTTGGAGCGGGAGCGTAACGTGGCCCTGGAGCGACTCATCTCCGCCCTGCCCGCTTCGCTGCGAGACGCGCTTGTTCTCTCGACACTCGAAGAAATCGCGCCGCGCGAAGTTGCCTCGATCCTCGGAATCAGCGAGGCGGCGGTCCGCTCCCGCTCCTATCGTGCGCGCGAGATTCTGCGGGAAAGACTTCTGGCCTTAACCGAGCCGGGAACCGAACCAAGAAATGGACCAAGGAAATGAATATGGATCCGAACCCGAGAGAGCGTGAAGTTGACCACTGGCTCGACGCTGCACTCAGCCATTACAGCAAATCAGAGCCAAGATATGGCCTGGAAGGACGAGTCTTGGCGAACCTGCAATCCGAGCGACGCCGGATTGCCTCTCGAAGCCGTTGGTGGCGGGCAGCGGGGATCGTGACCACGATCGCGGTAACGACCGCCGCCATCGCTCTGGCAGTCTGGTTGGGGCGCGGCGAACGAGTACAGACCCCGGGCCGAACCGGGAATACGGCCCAACTTTCTCCGGAAATTCGTCATTCCGGAGTTAACGCAGAAGCCAAAGCAGAAGCTCCGGCAGAAGTTCATCCTCCACGTAATGCGGCCGATCAAGCAGCGACAAAGACGCCGCCGCCTCCATCACCGCCGCGGATTCGTCATCGACCCGACGTCACCGAGACCGCGAAGTTGGAGCGTTTCCCTGCCCCCGCGCCGCTGAGCGAACAGGAAAAATTGCTCGCCCGCTACGTGCAGCAGTTTCCGCAGAGGGCCGAGCTGATGGCAAGGGCGCAGGCCGACCTTCGCCAACAAATCGAACTGGAGATGGCCGCGCCCTGGCCGGAAGCCGTCCCGACCGGTCGGGAACAGTAGCAATCATTTTGATCACCAAACAGATGATCAGCGACTAACGACTAACGACCGACGACTAACAACCAACAAGGAGAGTACAAATGTCGAACAAGAATCTAATTTGCCTTCTCGTACTAAGCACGGCCTTCTGGTGCACTGAGATTTCCCCTGCCCAAGAAACCACAACCGTGAAAACCACCACCGACGACTCGCAAAAAGCAGCCACCGCATTTCGCATCGACTTTACCCTCGACGAGTCCGAAGGCGGCAAGACCATCAACTCCCGGCATTACTCCATGAACCTGGTACCCGGTTTCGCGACTTCGAACGAAATCAAAATCGGCACGAAGGTTCCGGTGCAAGGCAAGGAAGGCGCAATCACCTACATCGACGTGGGCACCAACATCTGGTCGCGGATGGTTGAGCGCGGCGACGCGTTGCAATTGGAGGTGCGCGCCGAACTCAGCAACTTCGCCAACCCTGAACAGGAAAACCAGACCACCATGCCGCTCCTGCGTCAGCTCCACATCAACGCGAGCACGATCGCGACCATCGGTAAGCCGACCGTAGTCGGCATTGTCGACGACCCCAACTCCAAACGCCAGTTCGTGCTCTCCGTAACCGTGACCAAGCTGAAATGACTCCGGGCGACCGTGCCAATCAACAGCCCACCGCCATCGCGCAATGGGAGACGGGGCCAGCCCCGTCTCTACCCGGGCGGCATTTCTTGATCGGCCAGGCGCCGCGCCTCCTTGAATATGTTCAGGAACATCGGCCGCGTCAGCTTGCCGGTCTGCGTGTTCTGGTTCGAGGGATGGTAGGACGCCAGCAGTACGCGTCTGTCAGGCATAACATATTCAGCACCATGCCGGAACTCGTACTCGCGTTTGCTCGCGATCTGTTTTTTGCGGAGCAGGTAGTTGAGATAAGCTTCGAACCCGATTCTTCCCAAAGCAACAATCACCTGCAGTTCCTTCAGTCCTTCGAGTTCCCGTTCGAGATAAGGAGCGCAGTTGGCTAGCTCCTGCGGCAGGGGCTTGTTGTCGGGCGGCGCGCAGCGCGCTGCCGCGGTTATGTAGAGCCCAGTCAGAACCTGCCCATCGTCGCGGGCCGTCGCCGTTGGCTGACTGGCAAACCCCATCTCGTACAGCACTGGATACATGAAGTTACCCGAAGCATCTCCGGTAAATGGGCGCCCCGTGCGATTCGATCCATGCGCTCCCGGAGCAAGCCCCAGCACCAGAACGCGAGCCTTGGGATCGCCAAAGCCCGGCACCGGCTTGCCCCAGTACTTGTGATCGCGGTAAGCCCGCCGCTTCTCTCGAGCAATCGCCGCGCGATACTCAACCAGCCGTGGACACCGAGTGCAGGACACGACTTCCGCGTTCAGAACTTTAAGCCAGGTAGGGATGGGCATTTTGTAATTTGCGATTTGTAATTTCTAATTGGTAATCTGAAACAGTCGGGTTCAAATTACCAATTACAAGTTACCAAACTTACAAATCCTACTGAGGCCAGCCCAACTCTTGGATCGTCGACAATTTCTAGGCAAGGCTTTCTACGGGGCCCTCGGACTAGGCGCTGCCGCCACCGTCGACGGTTTCCTGATCGAGCCCCATGTTCCCGTCGTCGACAAAATCAGCATTCAGCTTCGCCGTCTGCCCGATGCCTTCCACGGATTTCGCATCGTTGTCATGGGCGACATGCATTTCGGGCCCTACATCGGCAAAGCGCAAATCGAACGCGCGGTCAAGCTGGCCCTCTCGCTGCAGCCCGATCTCACCGTCCTTACCGGCGATTTCGTCTCCCACCCCCTCTTTCAACCCAATGGCCCGGAGGGCGCCCGTCACGCCGTCCCCTGTGCCGAAGTCCTGCAACAGTTGACCGGAACTCCTGTCCTGTCGATTCTCGGCAACCACGACCATTGGAACGGTCCCGACATCGTGGCTGATGCGCTCAATAGCCATGGTCTGAATGTCTTGCGCAACCAGTCTCTGCCCGTGGAGCGAGACGGCCAGCGAATCTGGATGGTTGGCGTGGACGATGCTTTTGAACACGCTGACGATTTGAAAAAAGCGCTTCAGGGAGTGCCCTCCAACGAGGCCACCATCGTTGCCGTCCATGAACCCGACTTCGCCGATCGCACCGCAAAACATGCCGTCGATCTCCAGCTATCCGGACACTCCCACGGCGGGCAGGTTCGCATTCCCGGTTACGGCGCTCCGATCTTGCCCCATCTCGCGAAAAAATACCCATTCGGCCTGAACCGCGTCCGCGATCTCCAGGTTTACACCCACCGCGGAATTGGCGTCGTCACGCCTCCCGTTCGTCTGAACTGTCCCCCTGAAGTCACCCTCATTACTTTAGGGGCCCGGAGATCCCCCTCCGCCGTTTGACGTTGCTCTTCAGGAGTCTTTACACTCAGGGTTGCGGCAGTTGCGTCGCAGCGGAGCACTACCCGTTCGACTCTGCTGCCGCGCCGCATGGGAAAGGTAATTGTGAGCCCTGCTGATATTAAAGAAGGCACGAGTGTCGACCAGACCAGTAACGATCAGACGACCCTCGACACCACGCCCAAAGCAAGCACCACCAAGCGCGAGATCTCCGTTGAGATTCCGGTCGAGGACGTCAATCGCCAGACCGAATCGCTGATCCAGAAATACCAAAAAGTGGCGCGCATTCCCGGCTTCCGCCGTGGCCACGTTCCGGCATCGATCATCCGCCAGCGTTTCTCCGAAGAGATCAAAACCGATATGGTCGAGGCCCTGATCCCGCGCTTCTTCCGGCAGGAGGCCTTGAGGTTGAGCCTGCATCCGGTATCGCAACCGCGAGTTACCGACCTGCACCTCCACGACGGCGAACCCCTGCGCTTCAAAGCTACCTTCGAAGTACTGCCGGAAATCAAGCTCGCAGGCTATAAAGAGCTGCGCGCCGACAAGCCCGAAATCGCCGTCTCCGAGGCAGATGTCGAGCAGGCGCTCACCGAAGTTCGCGAGCGCCATGCCACGTTCGACCCCATCGAGGGCCGCGCCCTTGCCGATGGCGACTTCGCGCAGGTCTCGCTCGATGGCACGCCCAAACCCGGCGAACCCACGCCTGCAGAAGCAAAGTCTGGAGAATCAAAGGCTAGCGCCGTGAAGCCGGAAGAAGGTCAGCCCGTTCACATGGACGAAGTCCTGGTCGAAATCGCCGGCCAGAACACCATGCCCGAATTCACCGAACATCTGCGTGGCACCAATACCGGCGATGAGCGCACCTTCGATGTCACCTATCCCGCCGACACCCACGACCAGCGCCTGGCCGGAAAAACCTTCAGCTACACGGTGAAGGTGCAGGCCATCAAACAAAAAAGTCTGCCGGAAATGAACGATGAGTTCGCCAAACAACTCGGCGAATTCCACACCATCGACGACGTGCGCAAGGCAATGCGCGAGCAGATGGAGTCCGACCGCAAGCACGAAGCGGAACACACCGCCAAGGACAAACTGGTGGCCGAACTGATTCAGCGCAACGAGTTTGAGGTCCCCGACTCTCTCATCGATCAACAGATCGACATCCGGCTCGAGCGCGGATTGCGCGCCCTCGCCGCCCAGGGCCTGACCGCAGAACAGATGAAGAAAATGGATTTGGAGCGCCTGCGCGTAGGTCAACGCGAGCAGGCGGTTCAGGATGTAAAAGCCGCACTGCTGCTCGAGCGGGTTGCGGAAGAGGAAAATATCCAGGTCAGCGACGAAGAGTTCGATCGGGAACTCGAAGCGCTGGCCAAACAATCAAAACAGACGTCGGAAGCAATACGCGCTCGTTTGACACGGGACGGGGGCCTCGATAGGATACGAACCAGAATCCGCAACGAGAAGACCCTCGATTTTCTGTATCATCAGTCCGCGTAAGGACAGTAACGACGCGGGCATTTTCGATCCCTCCCCGAGCCGTCAATACCGACTTCAGGGGCAGGAGTGTGGAAAGGGTGAATGTGCATTCCAATTCCAGTAGTAAAGACGGGCAAATGATGCTGGTACCAATGGTGATCGAGTCCACGGGCCGCGGCGAACGGGCCTATGACATTTATTCCCGGCTGCTCCGCGACAACATCATTTTTATCGGCACGCCGATCGACGACAATATTGCGAACCTCGTAATCGCCCAGATGCTGTTCCTGGCACAGGAAGACCCAGAGAAGGACATTCAGCTCTACATCAACTCGCCTGGCGGTTCCATCACTGCGGGCATGGCCATCTACGACACCATGCAGTATGTAAAGAATGATGTGACCACCATTTGCATCGGCCAGGCAGCATCGATGGCGGCCCTCCTTCTTACCGCGGGACAGGCGAAAAAGCGCCTCGCGCTGCCCAACTCACGCATCCTCATCCATCAACCGTCCATGGGCGGTCTCTCCGGACAGGCAACCGATATCGACATCCATGCCCGCGAAATTCTGCGCATGCGCGAGATCACCAATCAGTTGATGGCCAAGCACACCGGCCAGAAGCTCGATAAAGTTGAAAAAGACGTGGAGCGCGACTTCATCATGAATTCGCAGCAGGCTAAGGAATATGGAATCATCGACGATATCATCTATAAGACGAGATAGAGGTATGATCGACAATTCGTGAAGCTGGTTGAGACGCGGCTCGCCGCATCTCCCCCAGGAGCAGGAAGCCGGCCGCGGCTAGGCCACCAGAAAAGGAGTAAGGCCGAGTGAAAACCAGATCGGGCTCAGAGGAGATGCTGCGCTGTTCGTTCTGCCATAAGTCACAGGACGCGGTCGCGAAATTGATCTCGTCCCCTAGCGACTATCCGCGGGCATACATCTGCGATGAGTGCGTAGCGGTCTGCAACTCCATCCTCGAAGACGATCGCACCGCCACTCCCGCCGCCGCCGTCCCGAATCAACTCCCGAAGCCGCAGGAGGTTAAAACCTTCCTCGACGAGTACGTCATCGGGCAGGAGCAGACCAAGAAGAAACTGGCCGTCGCCGTCTACAACCATTACAAGCGCATCTACATGAACCGCCAGCGCTCGGGCGATGGCGTCGAACTCACCAAGTCGAACATCCTCCTGATCGGCCCCACCGGAACCGGCAAGACGCTTCTCGCGCAAACCCTCGCCCGCATGCTCGATGTGCCCTTTGCCATCGTCGATGCCACCACCCTCACCGAAGCGGGCTACGTAGGCGAGGACGTCGAGAACATTATTCTCAAGCTCTTGCAGGCCGCCGAAGGCGACGTGAATCGTACCCAGACCGGCATCATCTATATCGATGAGATTGATAAAATTGGCCGCAAGGACGAGAACCCCTCGATTACCCGCGACGTTTCCGGCGAGGGCGTGCAGCAGGCTTTACTTAAAATCCTCGAAGGTACGATTGCCAACGTGCCGCCGCAGGGTGGACGCAAGCATCCTCACCAGGAATTTACGCCCGTCGACACCACGAACATCCTCTTTATTTGCGGAGGCGCCTTCGTGGGCCTGGAAAAAATTATCGGACGCCGCATCGGCAAGAAAGCTTTAGGCTTCCGCACCGGAGCCGAAGAGGAAACGGAACAGACGGTAGCCTCATCCAAGCGCAACTTCGAGCTTGTTTCCGAAGCGCAGCCGGAAGACCTGATCAAGTTCGGCCTCATCCCCGAATTCGTCGGCCGCTTGCCCGTCATGGGAGTCTTGCAGCAACTCGACGAAAATGCTCTGGTCGAGATCCTGACCCGTCCCAAGAATGCCATCGTGAAGCAGTACCAGCGCCTGTTCGAGTTTGAGAATGTGCGCCTGAAGTTCAGTGACGACGCCAACCGCGCCATCGCCCGCCAGGCTATGGCGCGCAAAGTAGGGGCACGCGGCTTGCGCATGATCCTCGAAGAGCTCATGCTGGAGCTGATGTACAGCCTGCCCAGCCAGAAGAAGGTAAAAGAATTCGAAGTGACGCGCGAGATGGTGGAGAAACGGAACGTGTCGCTGGCGATGATCGAAAAGGCCGCCAGCTAAGAACATTCACCTGTAGAGACGGGGCTTGCCCCGTTTTGCACCACCAAAGAACAGTATTCGAGCACAAACATCTGAACAGGAAATGCTGGGGCTCGAATTGGATAGAGCGTTCGAGAAGAGCACGACGGAAGGGCAAGAACGGGAAGGGCATGGCTTCAGCCGTGCCGATCAGGGCTTTCGTAAATGCGGGCTTTAGCCCCCGAGGGACGTTCTATACCCTCATCAGCATTAACGAGAAGTGGTAAGTAAAAGATCAGCATTAACGAGAAGTGGTAAGTAAAAGCGGCCAGAGACGGGAGACCAGGTTGTCGAACCCTAAAGAAAAATTCGAGAGCAAAAAGCTACCCATGATGCCCATCCGGGACGTGGTCATCTTTCCCTACATGATGACGCCGTTCGTCGTGGGCCGCGAGTCCAGCGTGCGCGCACTCGAAGAAGCTCTGGCCAGCGACAAGAAAATATTTCTCGCCACCCAGCACGACGCCTCAATCGACGAACCCAAAGCCGGAGACATCTTCCAGGTCGGCACCATCGTCAACATCGTCCAGAGCCTGAAGCTCCCCGACGGCAACATCAAAGTCCTGGTCGAAGGCATCGAGCGCGGCAAGATCCTCCAAGTGATCGAGACCGATGGCTATCTCCAGGCCACCGTGCGCGTCGCCCGCTATGCCACTGAAACCACGCCCCAAATCGAAACCGGCATGCAACGCGTCACCGGCATGTTCGAGCAGTACGTAAAACTCTGTCAGTCGCTCAACTACGAAACCATGATCGCCGCCGTGCGCATGGAAGATCCGGCGAAGCTTACCGACACCATCGCCGCCAACCTGCAACTTTCCATCGAAGAAAAGCAGGGTTTGCTCGAAATTTTCGATCCCGCCGAACGCCTCAACCGCATCGGCGACGTCCTCGACGTCGAAATCGAAAAGCTCAACATGGATCGCACCATCCAGTCGCGCGTCAAGCGCCAGATGGAAAAAGCGCAAAAAGAGTATTACCTCAACGAAAAGATTAAGGCCATCCAGAAAGAACTTGGCCGCGGCGAAAAGAGCGAATTCGACGAACTGAAGAAGAAGGTCGAATCCGCCGGCATGCCCAAGGAAGTTCGCGACAAAGCCATCCAGGAACTGAAAAAACTGGAAGCCATGCCGCCCATGTCCGCCGAGTCCACCGTCTCCCGCAACTATCTCGATTGGCTGCTGGCCGTCCCGTGGAAGAAGCGCTCCAAGGAAATCCGCAACATCTCGCGGGCAGAAAAAGTACTGAACGAAGATCATTATGGGCTCGAGAAAATCAAGGAACGCATCCTCGAGTTTCTCGCCGTCCGCCAGTTGGTGAAAAACCCCAAAGGCTCGATCCTCTGCTTCGTCGGACCTCCGGGCGTCGGCAAAACTTCGCTCGGAATGTCGATCGCCAAAGCGACCGGCCGCAAGTTTGTCCGCATGTCGCTCGGTGGCGTGCGCGATGAAGCCGAAATCCGCGGCCATCGCCGCACCTACATCGGCGCTCTGCCCGGCCAGATCATCCAGATGATGAAGAAGGCCGGCACCAAGAATCCCGTCTTCATGCTCGACGAAGTCGACAAAATGGCAATGGACTTCCGTGGCGATCCCTCCGCCGCGCTGCTCGAAGTTCTCGATCCCGAACAGAACTTCATGTTCGTCGACCACTACCTCGACGTCGAATACGATCTGTCGCAGGTCTTCTTCGTAGCCACCGCCAACGTCATGCACACCATCCCTCCCGCCCTGCAAGACCGCATGGAAGTGCTGCGCCTGCACGGCTACACCGAGCCGGAAAAAGTCGAGATCGCAAAGCAGTTCCTGGTCAAAAAGCAAATGGCACAGGCCGGACTTACCGACAAGAACGTCCAGTTCTCCGACGATGCCATCCGTCAGATTATTCGCGGCTTCACGCGCGAAGCCGGTGTCCGAAATCTGGAACGCGAAATTGGCAACATCTGCCGCAAAGTCGCGCGCAAGGTGGTGAAAGAAGGTGCCAGCTTCTCCGCCGCGATTCAAGGCGACAAAATTGGCGACTACCTCGGCGTCCTCAAGTTCCGCGACACCCTCGCCCACGAAAAGAGCGAGGTTGGCCTCGTAACCGGCCTCGCCTGGACCGAAGTCGGAGGCTCCATCCTCAGCACCGAAGCGACCGTCGTAGACGGCAAAGGCAAGCTCACTCTAACCGGCAAATTGGGCGACGTCATGCAGGAATCCGCCCAGGCTGCCATGTCCTACATTCGTTCGCGCGCCGCGCGCCTCGGACTGCCGCGCGACTTCTATCGCAACATGGACATTCACGTCCACGTGCCCGAAGGGGCGATTCCAAAAGATGGTCCCTCCGCCGGTATTACTATCGCGACCGCTCTAGCCAGCGCGCTCAGCAAGATTCCAGTACGCCGCGACCTGGCCATGACCGGCGAAATCACCCTGCGCGGCAAAGTGCTCCCCATCGGCGGACTCAAAGAAAAGCTTCTCGCTGCTCATCGCGCCGGACTCTTCGAAGTGATCCTGCCCCAGGAAAACGAGAAAGATGTGGCCGAAGTCCCGGAGAATCTGCGCAGCGCCATGAAGTTGCACTTCGTCGACAATATGGACCAGGTCCTGGCCGTAGCGCTCGAAGGCCCGCTCCCGCAAGTGCCCTCTGAAGCCGAGACTATGTCTCCCATCGCCACACCGTCCGCCCCTGAGATTCCCACGGCAAGGCAGTAGGCCGAAACGGCACCATTCATCGATCATCTCCTTCTGAGCGGCGTAGCCACTTCGCGAAGCGAAGTTGCTACGCTGTCGAAGAATCCCGACATTCCCTCCACCATTGGGACTGTCGTCAGCGAACCCTCCGAGCGCCCTCTGTGCAAGGCCGCAGTCGCCTGGGCCCACTCGAACCGCCCTAGAGCCTGATACCCTCGTTGCGGCATCGTGTTGACGCCACAAACAGCCTGCGCAATCGATTAGAATTATCGAATGTCATCCGAATCTGGCAGCCGGTTTGGATTTGGCCTGAAGGGCTCCGCCGGCCTGACCGTCGCCGTCGCTGTGGTAGCCGTTCTGCTCATCGCGTTGCCCGCCTACCGCTGGTTCTTCCTGATCGCGTTCTCATCGGACTCGTCATCGCGGGCCTCCTCAGCTTCTGGCACAAGATGCATCCCATTGAAGGGCGCCACGTCGATCATAAGCGCCCCCTCGGTCTCTGAATTCCCTCTCCGAACCTATTTTCTGAAGCACTTATTTTCTGAAGCGCTTGCCATGCGCCACCTAACACAGGAAACTGTTGTTATGCGGATTCTGGCGCGATTCATGCTGTCGGCAAGTGACCTGTCGCACTTTCCCGCTCCCAGCGTGCCTGAGGTCGCATTCCTCGGCCGCTCCAATGTCGGGAAATCGAGCCTCATCAATTCGCTGGTAGGCGCCAAGCTCGCGCGCACCAGCAACACTCCCGGCCGCACCCGCAGCATCAACTTTTACGAAGTCCGGCGTGCCGGACAACCTCGTCCCGAATTACTTTTCGCCGACCTGCCGGGATACGGCTATGCCAAAGTCTCCCGCGAAATTTCCGCCGATTGGGCCCGCTTCGTCGACCCCTACCTTCACCAACGCTCGAGCCTCGCGCTTTGCCTGGCCTTGGTCGACGCAAACATTCCGCCGCAGGAGAGCGACCGACAACTGTTGGAATTCCTGACCTCCAAAGGACGTCCCCATGTGGTCGTCGCCACGAAATCCGATCGCCTCTCCGGCAACCAGTTGCGCCAGTCCATGCGCGCCATCGGCGAAGCCTGTAGCGGAGTTCCGGTCGTTGCGTTTTCAGCCAAGACTGGCGCCGGAAAAGACGACCTCTGGCGTGAGATTCTCGCTTCTTCGTCGCAGTTCCCTGCCCCCTAGAATTGAGTCTCGCCGTAGCAACCGTGTGCGGACTCAGAAATCCTTCTGATGGATCTCGAACATTCTTTTTGCGGGCTCAGAGGTTACTCCCGTACTATCGTGCTCTACGACTGGGTCCTTGCATCCGTTATCATTAGAGACATATGGCCAAATACCTGGTGACCGGAGCCGCTGGTTTTATCGGATCATCGCTCGTGCGCGCGCTTTTGGAACGCGGCGACGAGGTCCGGGGCGTAGACAACTTTTCCACCGGCAGACGTGAGAACCTGACCGAAGTGCTCTCCAAGATGGACTTTCGCGAAGCCGATCTTCTCGATCTGGATGCCATGCACAAAGCCTGCGCCGGCATCGATTACGTGCTCCACCAGGCGGCCATTCCGTCGGTTCCTAAGTCGCTGTTGGACCCGCTCGGCAGCAACCGCGCCAACATAGACGGCACGGTCAATATTTTGGTTGCTGCCCGCGACGCGAAAGTGAAGCGGGTCGTCTATGCCGCCTCATCCTCCGCCTACGGCGATACACCGACCCTTCCCAAGCTGGAAGCGATGACTCCCAACCCCATTTCGCCATACGCCGTCGCCAAACTGGCGAGCGAGCTCTATATGGTTTCGTTCTATCGTTGTTATGGGCTTGAAACCGTCTGCCTCCGCTACTTCAACATTTTCGGACCACGGCAAGACCCTTCTTCGCCCTATTCCGGTGTCCTCGCCAAATTCAGCATGCAGATGCTGCGGGGGGAACAGCCCACCATTTTCGGCGATGGCGAAACCAGCCGCGATTTTACCTACATCGACAACGCCGTCTCCGCCAATCTCCTGGCCTGCAACGCGCCCGCAACCCAATGTGCCGGACAGGTTTTTAACTGCGCTACCGGGAGGCGGATCACTCTGAATGATACGTTCGCCGCCTTGCAGAAACTGACCGGCTATAAAGGCACCGTCGAATATGCCCCGGAACGTGGAGGCGATATCAAGCATTCGCTCGCCGACATCACCAAAGCGCAAACGCGTTTGGGATACAGAGTTCTGGTCAACTTCGAAGACGGCTTGCGCCGCACTGTCGAGTGGTACAAGACTCAGAGCCAGCCGGTCGGAGCCTGACGCCTTGAATCAGCCGGGATCGCAAACCAGGACCACGGCCAAGGAACACGAGCAAGGGCGTCAACTCTTGGCAAACCGCCCTCTACTCTCTTGATCGTCGCCAGAAGCGGGTTTCAGTCTCACCGACTTGTCCCAGGCAATCAGCGCGTTCAGATCGCTGCGGAATGGCCCATAAGCGCTGAAATTCTTCTCGTCAAACAGGCGCATGACGCCGCAGTTCAAGCAAACCTGATAAGAATATCCCTGCCGCGCAACTGGCCATCCCATCTTTCCATGCCAGCACCCTCGAAATGAGACCATGGCGACCGCGCCCGCCAGACTGCTGGCCACGACGCCTGCAGGCCACCACCAGTTCGTTTTCTTGGAATCTTCGGATTTTTCTATTTTTTCGCGCCCGACTCCGTGGATCATCAAGTCTCCGGAAACGCCATTCTGTCATTTCAAGGTTAGGACGAATGAAGCTAGAGGGCAAAATCTGAAGGGTCGTACCTGCCGCCATTCGACTTGACTGCTGCCCATCGCATCTTGACTCAAGCCTTAGGCCCACTCGGTAGGACGTGTACTACCGAACATTGCGGCGTAGCCCGGAAGTCATTACGCTGGAAACAGAAGTTTGTGGCGGTCGTTTTCCGTTCAGGCACGCTGATGCCGCCCTCTCGAACCAAGAGGGACAATGAGCGGATTGACGGCCTCGCATACGATGAATTCACAGGTTTTCGTGTCCCTACGGTCCCAGCATGAGTGCCAATCCAAGCCGAATTGACTGGCCAGCGACGGAGGCGTCCGATCCCAATTCGCCCTTGCAGGAGGGCAACCGCGTCCTCGAATCGATTGCGCGCCAGGAGGCACTGCGCTCTCTGCTCGCCTTCTCCAGCCTCCACTCCCAAATTCGAAACCGGCTCATGGCCAATGGGCGGGCCTCAGACCCAGATCTGTTTCAGACCGAACGATTCATCCTCGACGAAGTATTGCAACTCGTCTGCGACCGGCTGCACGCGATCACCCACGCTGACGGCATCGTTGTTGCGCTGGTGGAAGGTCAGCAAATCGTCTGTCGCGCCGCCGCCGGGCCTGTGACGATCGAGCGCAACCTTCGCTTGATCCGCGAATCCGAGTTTCTGCGAGAGGGCCTGAGTGGCGCCCGCATACTCCGTTGCGACGATTGTGAAATCGACACCCGCCTTGACCTGGATTTTGCTCGCCAGGTGGGATCTCGCTCCACCGTGCTCGTGCCCCTGCGCGGCCGCTCCAAGCCCCTTGGGGTCCTGCAGGCATTCTCTAGAACTCCGTGGGCTTTCACGGATGACGATGTTCGCACCTTCGATCTGTTCGCTGAACTCGTTCTATCCGCGCTCAAGCCCGAGGATCAGGATCGGCGGATCCACTGGCTATCCGATGTGGCGGCCGAGCTACTGCAGCCCAAATCGGCAGCCGAAGCGCCCACGAAAAATCCGGGCGAGGCCGCAACTCCAGCGCCTCTCGCCGTCGCTGCCCGGCCCGAGCATTCGGAATTGGCCAGTCTTTCTCAGCCGCTCGCTATTTCCGCGCCCATGTTTGAGTTACCGGACGCTGAGCCAGCGGAAGCGCCCTTGTCCCAGCAACCTCTTGATATTAGGGAAACACCGCTCTTTGCAGCCTCATCCCCATCATCCTCATCATCCTTATCATTTCTGCACCGGAGCTCCCTTGCCGCCGGTTCGCACCCCGGATTGAGTGTTGTGCTCGTTTTGATGGCGGTGGCGGCGTTATTTTCAGCTGGCGCTTGGTGGGGCATACAGGGCCACGGAAAATCGGGCGTCGCAAAGACTCCAGGCGCAGCCCTTGCAGCGGCAAATACCGCAGCCTCGCCGTCCTCAGCAACGGCGACCTTAGCGCCTGCATCCGAAAATATTGCGCCTGCCACACTTTCGGACAACCTCCTGAATCCACCCAATTCCGGTTCAGACGCAGCTCCGCTCACCGCGGTTGGGCAAGATAAGCTGGCGGCGTTGCCGAAGGTTGTCGGAGTTCGTCATTGGTCTTCCTCCATGGGCAGTACCGTGGTGATCGACATGGAAGACCAGGTTCCATACGAAGTACATCGCTTGATGTCGCCCGAACGGATTTACTTCGACCTGCATGACACCGCGCTGTCCGCCAATCTCGAGGGTAAGTCGATGGACGTCGGCGATCCCTCCCTGGCCCGAATCCGGATCGGCCAGCCGGTCGCGGGTGTAACGCGCATCGTGCTCGACACAAAGGACGGATCGAATTTCTCGGTCAGCATGGAGTCGAGCCCCTACCGGCTGGTGGTCGAACTGCGCGGCAACCAGAAAACTTTGGCCGGGAACACCTTTGCTCCAAACCAAGCTCACAGCCCTGCGGGGTCAACCTCCCGAGACCAACAACAGAACCAGGGTCAGGCGCAAGCCAAAATGCTTCCCGTGACGGCTCTGGCCGCCAAGCCGCACGATCAGCCGCTGCCGGTTAAAACCGGAAAATTTCGCATTGTGCTTGACGCCGGCCACGGCGGCTGGGATCTCGGCACCGTCGGCCGCCAGGGACTGCTGGAAAAAGATCTGGTGCTCGACGTCACCCAGCGCCTCGGCAAGTTGCTGCAAGCGCGCCTGGGACTGGATGTCATGTTCACGCGGAACGACGACACTTACCTGCCGCTCGATCAGCGCGCTGATTTTGCCAATCAGACGCAGGCCGATCTCTTCGTCTCCATTCACGCTAACTACAGCACTTCGGCAACGGCACGCGGCGTTGAGACGTACTACACCAATTTGTTCTCCGCCCCGGGGGCACGCGAAGCCGAACGCCACGATGACGGCAGCCTCGCCAGGCTGACACCCGTCTCGTTATCGGCCGGTAGCTTGCACGAAAAGATCGAGGAGTCGCGCCGGCTGGCGGCAAGCGTCCAGCGTTCGCTTTATTCCACCCTGGCCGCACGTAGCCCCGACATCCGTGATCGTGGAATCAAGGATTCCGCATTCGTCGTCCTCACTGGGACTACCATGCCAGCGGTTCTTACCGAGATTTCCTTTGTCAGCAGCCCCGCCGACGAACGCAATCTGCAGAGCGCGAGTTATCGTCAGCAAATTGCGGAAGCTCTGTACCAGGGCATCGCCCGCTACCAGCAATCTTCTCCGCGCGCGAAAATGGCGCAACTGCAAAACCCCGCCGCCCGATAAGGCCCTTGTCGGGCAGACACTCCCACAGCCTTTGACGCTGCTCTTGGTCTTGCCTTTGATTTTTGGGCGGCGTAGCCGTTCACCGCTGCGATAAACAGGCTTTCCCTGCGGCTCTTAGCCGCTGCGGTACAAAAAACGAAAGCGCCCGGACTCAGTTAGAGTCATCGGACGCTCGTCGAACAGCCCTCCCCCGAAGTCTGCTCAGGCACTACTCTACGTTCTCCTCCCAACCAGCGGAATGGCACGATCGTGCTCCCCTATAGGACATTCCGGCTAGGCCGGCGCCTTTCACGGGCACCCCGGGCAAACCGGACTTCGCTCCCCATAGAACCCAAACGAAACCTGCCCCGATCCCGGGCTCGGGCTCACCAGGTCCGTCTCAACGAAGAAGCCGTGACCCGGATCGATGAAGTAATAATCCACCCCCATCGGTGGAGTGAAAGCCACACTGCTCACAACATTATTATTCGTCCCCGCCAGCGTGCCTGCAAAGGGATCAGGCGCGGTCGGAGCCGAAAATGTCCCCGTGAACGCCTGATCCAGGTTGGCACCGAGCTCGAAATTGACGTCCGCCGCGCCAGACAAAGAAGCCGGCGTGGTCGTCGGGTCCGCATTCAACTGCGCCGTTCCGTCGTTTTCTCCCGATGAATTGACCTGCGTAAAACTGAACCCAAAAGGACCGCTAAACGCTGGCGTCGCCGTCGATTGCGCATAGGCGACTCCCGTCCCAATTGATGCATAGTGCAGTCTGGGGCTGGTCCCAAGATCCCCCGCCGCCAGGATCAGCGCCGTCGGCCCTTGCCCTTGATTGCCCGTTAGATAGACAAACAGTGTGGGATTGTACGAAGGATTCGGCGCCGGACTAAACGTGAAGGAATTCAAGGTCATGCGGCCCGTCCCGCTCCCCGGATCGGTCCCGCCCGAGTCCACGGAATACGTTCCCGTCAATGACGAGCTGACCTGGGCCCCCACAATCATCCCCTTCTTGCAGGTCGTTTGCACACAGTTCTCCTGCAGAAACGTGTCCGAGAACCCCTGCGTCAGGTTGCCCCCCCCGTCCGCCGTAAAAATTCCCGCCGATGTCCAGGTCGACGGAATGTAAGTGCTGACCGGATAGAGATCCATCCCCGTCACCCCGAATACAAAGGTTCCATCGAACGAACCATTATCAAAGTTTCCATAGCTCCCCGAGGCTTGGCCGAGGGCAAGTCCTCCGGTCGCTGCCAGGGGAGGGACACTCCCGCCTGCGGCTGTGTCGCTCTCAATCAGCTTGATGTGCGCCTCGTCCACCAGGTACCCGGTCAAGACCGCGCTCACGGGCTTGGGATGAACGCCATCCGACAAACCCGCCAGCGTAAATGTGACCTTACCGAACGCATCCGGACCCGAAGACAACTCGGACCCCGCGCCCAACGCCGAATCGCTCAACTTCACGCGGATTTCAAGAATTTCGTCCAGCACGCCGGTAATGGTGTTTTGCCCGGACGTTATGTCAAAGACGCCACCATAAGCCATCGGCATGCTGTCCACCACGTCTGTGCCGCCTAGCACGAACGCATAGCTACCCGACGGCGGCATCATGCTCGTCTGCAAATCCAAAGTTCCCGTGGCCGAGGCTCCGGTGTTCGCGTTTCCGAAATCCATCTGCGAAATCAGCGCCTGCGTGCTCGAAAGGTAGACCAACGCAAACGTCTCGACTCCAATGCTGGAGTCGTTCGTGTTAATCGTGATCGTTCCCCGCCCATCATTGCCGATAAAATAGTTGCCCGTAAGATTTTGATCCGTCACCGACACCAGCGAATAATTAGCCGTCTGCTCGCCGTTGGTAATGTTTCCCTTGCCATCGAAAACCAGCGCGCCCGCAAACTGATAAGGCAGGCCATTCTGCGTCCCCTGCGCCTGCAGAACATAAGTGCCCGCCGCGAAGAGACTATCAAACGTCGAAACCGTGATCGGAGCAACCACGTTCTGAGTGTGGCTGGCAGTTGCGTAAGCCACGATTTCGACCGTCATGCTATTGCTGGAAATCGAGGCAGGAGCCGCATAAGTCGTCGCCACGCCGCTCGCCGTGTGCAGTGCGCTCAATGTCCCGCAATTCGGAGGATTCTGGCATGACAATGACCAGTCCACCCCATAATTCTGCGGATCGTTCGTAACCACCGCCGTCACATTCTCGCTGAACCCAACATTGATCGCCGAAGCTGGCTCGGGCTGAAACGCAATGCTGACATTCGTCGGCGGCGGCGGAGGGGGATTCTGCACGTTATAGGTGCTTCCTCCGCATCCGGCCAACACTGAAATCATCGCCGCCGGTAGAAGAAAGAGAATCCATCGTTTCGTCGCCACTGCCAGCCTCCTGAAATTGCATGTCACCATCAATATCTTCGTCGCATCGCGTCCTGAGCCAACGCCAGCCGCATCGGGAGCCGAGAATCTACTGTCCTGTGCCCCGCAGGTACACAACTTGCGGCTCTCCAAACGGTGCCGGAGTGTAATTAATAGTGAGCGTTCCAGGAATGAACCCCGTCCCCCCCGGCGTGAAAGTTATCGTCAAAGTGCAACTGCTACCCGGCGCAAGTGTCGACGGACAATCGTCGCTCTCCGCGTAATTGCCGCTCACCACTCCCTGGCCCACGAAGGTTACAGTCTGTGGGTTCGTCAGGTTCGGATCGTTGAGCAGCGTAATCGTCATCGGCGCGCTCGTCGTGCCCTTCTTCTGGTTCCCGAAATCCAGCCCCGCCGCCGGAGACATTCGCAGCGGGCTCGGGGTATTCGCTTTGAACTCCACCGGAAAACGTCCGCTGTCGATCTCGCAATCGGTAGTTATCGTGCCCGAACACTGCACCGTGTTCAGCTCCAGGAAAAAGTCCAAACCGCTGTTAATATCGGTCTTCGGCTGCGGTACATAAGCAACCTGCACGCTGCATGAAGCTTGGGACGCAAGCAAAGTTCCCGTGCACGTATCCGCCGAGATCTGGAAGTTCGGCAGCTCGCTGCCGGGATCGCTGTCGCAGTTGTAAAGAATAGTGTCGCCGTCAACAGCAATGGGAAGCCCGATGCCGCCCGACCCGTTCGTCACCACCTGCAAGCCAGCCACCGTAGTGGTCGCGAGCAGCGGATGCGGAAGCTTAATCTGCCCCTTAAGCGGGTTTACGCAACTCGCCCTCCCCAGGATCTGCAACGGCGAACCGCTGATGTTGGTGAACGACAGCGTTTGCGGAAGGCTCGCCTCCGGCGGATCAAACTGTTCCACCGCGCCAAAATCGAGTTCCGGAGTGGAAACTTGAATGGCACTGAGCCCGAGCCCGCTGATCGGCGTCGCAAAAAATTTGTCACCATCCGGACTCGACTGACTTTGCACCGTCACCTCCGCCGTCTGCGGCAGCGGACACCACTCCGGCGCAGCTCCCGTAATCGCTGGAGGGTTGCCAAAGGGCAGCCACGGGCAACTCTCCTGCGGCGCAAACACAATCGTGATGGAACAGAAATCCCCTCCGCCGAGTGAGAACGTTGCTCCCGGCGACGCGGCACAGTTGTCCTGCTCCGTGAAGCTCGGCAGTCCGTTGAAGTCGCTCTGCCCGCCGAACTGGTTGTCGCCGTTGTTCGCAAAATTCAACGTCAGTCCGTTCTGCGGCGACGAGGTATTATTCGTCAGTGTGATGGTCTGCGTTGTCGCAGCCGATCCCAGCAATTGCGCCGGGAAGCTCACCGATGTCGGACTCAACAGAAGCAGTTGCTGGCAAGCCGTAGCATTTCCCAGCCCCAGGCAAATGTTTCCAAAATCTCCCGCCGTCGTTGTGTTCCCCAGACTCCCCTGGCACGCCGACGTCGCCACAATGTAAGTCGGTTCAGCTCCCTGCAGGATGTACCCGCCTTGCGCGGAGTTAAACGTCACCGGATTAACACCCGTAGTGCCAAACGAGCCTGCTGGTTCGCCAATCTGCCCCACCACCGATCCGTTCGTCCCAATGACCTGCAGAATCACAGAACTGCCACTGATCTGCCCGTTCACATCGGCAGTGGCAAAGCAGGGGTAGACGCTCAGATTCGTGTCCGGGTTGATAAAGGATAAAAATCCGGTGACGGTAGCGTTGCTGGCTCCAATGTTTTCCCCTTGAGAAAGCGCCCCCGATACCACGAAATCTTGATTGGCCAGCCCCGTGCTCCCTCCCGTGCTGTGAAACGTGCCTTGGATCGGCCCCGTAAGGGTCGGAACACTGATCGCGCTCCATTGCAGTCCCGATTGCGCCGTGCCGCACGATGTGACTCCGTCCCCCGCTGTGCCCGCGGTCGACGTGTAAGTACCCATCATCGTCGAACCATCGGAACTGACCGTTCCCGTCAACGTAAAAGTCTGCGACCCGGCCACAGCCGTAAGCGTTACACCTTGGCTGCTCAGCGTTCCTGTAATCGGTGCCGACCCGCTGTTGCAGGGATTCGTAAGACCAGGCGGAAGCTTTGGAGCCGAAACCGCATAAACTGCGGCTCCCGTCACCGAGGCTCCGCTTTGCAACAGGAATCCACCCTGTAAGCCCCCTGAAAACGAACCGTCCCCCGGAGGCGACACCGTATACTGCCAGTTTCCCGCCAGCGACGAATTCTGCACGTTGCTGGAACCGCTTCCGCCGCACGCCGAAAGCAGCAGGACCATCACTACGGCGGCGGCAAGCAGCCAACCCGCCAGACCGTTCCAGCACCGACCTCTCGCGCCGCGCCCGCAAATCTCATGAGGCTTGCCATTGGCGCGGATCGGCATTGCATGTTTATTCAAGTTCGACATGATGCTGCACGTCCTCGCTGACCCCAGTGCCCGTGACGGGCACCGCGAAGATCCTGTCATTGTCCGCGCTCTCGGGGCTCGTAACCGTTAGCATTGCGTTGAACGCAGGCGCACACTGGCTAGTGCACTCCGGCGTGAACGTTACCGTTATTGCGCACGCCTGCCCTGATGAGAGAGAAAATGGTTCTCCCGCTGAAGGAGCGCCTTCCACGCCGCAAACGTCTGACTCCGTGAAACTGGTCGCGCTCGCGGGATCGTTTGTCAACGTCAAGCTCAGGCCGTTCAGAGTGACGTTCGAAATATTGGTTAGCGTGATCGTCTGCGTCGCCGGCGTGCCCGCTGCTTGCGCCGCGAAAGTGAGGGCGCCCGGAATCACTGAGATCGGCTGCTGGCAGGCATTGGCGCCTACCAACGCGCTTCCCACCGACAGGCAAAGATTCCCGTAGTCTCCCGCAGCAACCGTGCTGTCCAGACTTCCCGGACACGCGCTCGTCGCCACTAAATAGGAGGGACCAACGCCGTGCAAAATATAACCACCCTGCGCCGAGTCAAAAGTTATCGGATTGAGCCCCGTATCTCCGCCGCTTGCCTCGCCCATCTGACCAAGAACCGACCCGCCGCTTCCCACGAACTGCAAAGTAACCGAGTTGCCGCTGATTTGACCGTAGACCGCCGCCGCATCCGACGTGGTATTGAAACAGGGGTAGTCGCTGTTGGAAAAGTTCAACGTTCCGCTGACCGTAGCTGCGCTCGCTCCTGCGTTTTCTGCTTGCGTCAGGGAGCCCGACACCAAGAAATCCTGATTGTTCAGGCCCGCGGCTCCGCCCGTGCTGTGAAAATTCCCTTGAACGTTTCCCGTCATTGGCGGCACCAGAACGGCACTCCATTGCAGCCCCGTCTGGACTGTTCCGCAAGGCCCACCATCGCCTGCCGTACCAGCGGTTGAATCATACGTACCCACCATCGTCGAGTTGTCCAGACTGAGCATGCCCGTCAGGGTGAAAGTCTGGGTGCCAGCGACCGCCGTCAGTGACACATTCTGGCCGTTGAGGTCTCCTGTCATCGTGGCGGATCCGCTATTGCACGGGTATGGAAGCTTCGGTAAAAATACTGCGTAAGCTAGGGAACCCGTCACCCCGCCATCGTTCCCTGCCAGAAATCCGCCCTCCAATCCCCCCAGGTACGATCCGTCGGCCGGTGGTGCAACCGTAAACTGCCAGTTCCCCGATAGCGTCAAATTCAAAGGGGAGCTTCCCGCACTCCCGCCTCCGCATCCCAGGAACATCGTCGTACCCGTCACTAAGGCCAGTAGCAGACCCTGCACGCAACGTACGCGAGATCGCAACCGCAGCGCGCGTTTCCTGCGACATCTCGTTCGATCCTGAGTCAATCTCAGCATGATCGCTCCACGTCCTAAAAACCCACTTTCAGACCAAACTGAATGGTGCGCGGCCGGTGCGCGTCGACCGGATGCAGAAAAGAAGCGCCCGTTACGCAGTCCGCTCCGCTCCCCTTAAATCCGGCCGAATACACCGGACCCGCATAGCAACTGACCACGTTATATCCACTGCTCCCCGGGTTATCCGGATCGTAGATCCGGAACTGAGTATGGTTGAAGACGTTGAAGGCCTCGGCCCGGAACTCGAGCTGGCCCTTTTCCCGGATCGCGAAATTTTTCAGCACCGCCAGGTCGAAATTTGTGCGCCTCGGATTATTCAAATAGTTTCGGCCCGCGTCGCCAAACGTAAGTCCCCGCGGCGCCACAAACTCCGCCGGATTGCCAATCAGCGGCCCGAAACTTTGAGCATTGTTGCCGGGCGACAGCAGTCCTTTCATTACGTCAGGATACGAAGACGCTATGCCCAGCCCGCTCGAAACCCCGGCATTGTCGGTCAGAGAAATGCCCGTGTTGCCCGCGCTGTTGATCACCGAGAACGGTGTCCCTGACGCAAAAAGCGTGACTCCTGAAATTTCCCATCCATCCAGAAGCTCGTTCCTCAGCGTAGAGCAACATTCTGACGGTATCGCATTCTTGTCCGCCGGTTCCCGCTCCTCGATAAGGTCGATGAAGTTGGTTGGGAAGTTCTTGAGAGGCAGGCGATAGACGTAGCTGACAGTCGCCAGTTGACGCTGGTCGAAATTCGAGCTGGCCTTGTTCTCCGCCAGATCATACGAATTCACCAGCACCGGATCGCTGCGATCCGAAGCATCGTCGATCGAATGGCTGTAGGAGTACGACACTCCCAGCGTCAGCGGCCCACTGGTGTGCCGCATCGTGGCCTGCAGCGCGTTATAGTGCGAATCGGCCACGTTCTGCAATGACAGGACTCTTCCGAGTCCAGGGTACGGCCGCCCCGCAAGAGAATTTACGTTCGGAATATTCGGATTCGTACAAGCCGCCTGCAAATGCACATACGCCGGATTTTGCGGCGTCACCTGCGTTCCACTTCCCAGAATGAACGGATGAATGCCGTCTCCCGGCGCATTCCCGGGAGATCCCGTCTCTCCATCCGGAAGCACCGTGCATTCGATGTTGGTCAGTGGTTCATTCGGTCCGAACGGATTCTGGCTCGCAAGCAACGGATGTAACTGGTTGAGTTGCCGCTCCACCGTCAAATGAGTTCCCTTGCTCCCCACATACGCAACATTGATCACAAACGTGCGTAACTCGCGCTGCACTCCGAAACTCCACTGCTGCGCGTATGGCCAAATCGCCTTCGTCGGAATCGATGTCACATCCAGCGGAAAAACCGACGCCGCCGGTGGCGCCGTTCCTCCCACCAGGCTCGAACAGGCGTTGTTGTTTGGATCAAACGCCGCCCCATACCCAACGTTTCCTATGCACGGATAACTCACCGGAAGCTGCTGCGTCATGCTCAACACCAGCGGAGCGCTCGCCTCCAGCGAACCGGTGTTCGCCTCATTTCCCGTCCCATGCTCGAAAAAGATTCCGTAACCGCCGCGAACCGATGTCTTCCCATCGCCAAACGGGTCCCACGCAAATCCGACTCGCGGCGCCGGATTGAACAAATGTCCGTTCATGCAACTCGCCGGCGTCCCACTCCTGCCGCACTGCACCAACCCCAAATCGCTCACCACAGTCGGATCAATCTGGAACGTCACTGGATTGAACGGCACCGCGCTTAGCCCAGCATTTTTATCCAGTAACTCGCCATAGATCGGGTCGACCGCGAATCGCGCCGCATTGAACCGCGAAGCTTCCCAGTTCCACGCGTTACGATTCTTCTCGCTGTAAGTTCCAAACAGACTGATTCGCAGCCCCAAGTTCAGAGTAAGTCGCGGTTTTATCTTCCAGTCATCCTGAAAGTAGGGTTCCGCTATCTGGTAACGCTGGTAGTAACGGCGTTGTGCGGAATCCTGGGTGAAACTCTGAATGAATCCCTCCGGGATACTGTGCACATTGGCGTCCGATTCCACCAGAAAATCCGCAAAAGCGTTTCCCGTGCTGTGCGTGAGATTGCTGTACGTCAACAGCCCTTGCATGTCTCCTGAGGCTGCGCCGATGGCATTATTGGTCTGATTGCGCTGCGAGTACACATATTGCGCGCCAAACGTCAGCGTATGTTTGCCCAGCGCCTTACCCACGTCGTCGCGTATTGCGTAGGTCGGATTACTATGCCCCCACGGCATATACGCCGGATCGGCCGCAAAGCCCTGTCCGCCATAAGCCGCATTCGTGCCGGTAAAATTCACCCCCGGCATCTTTCCGCCAAAACCGTTATTAAAAATGTACCCGATCGCGCACTGCGGAAAGCCCGTCACCGGGTCGACGCTGAGTGCCGGATTGCACTGCCCCGGAGCCGAAGGGTCTGTGACCAGCGGCTGATCGAGCGACGGATTACGCTGGAACTGCGCACCCCCGGGCCCGTTCTCGTCAATCAAGCTGATATTCGAATTGACGTAGCTGACGACGATATTGTTAATCAGCGTTGGCGAAATCGCATGCGTAAATTGCGCCACCAGGCTGAGTCCCGGACCATTGAAATAGTTCTGAATCGTCGGGAACGTGTCCCTCACCACGCCCCACTGCGGCGTCAGCACCGTCGTATTCCACGAGTCGTGAATATATCGGAACGAAAGTTTGAGCTTATCCGTCAGCGTGTGATCGATCCGAAACAACTCCTCGCGCCAGTAAGTATCCGGCGAAACGCTTGTAACATAACAACGATTCGGATCGTTCGGATCCGGGCTAGCCGGATTGTAGTTAGGCAGACTGAGGTTGCAGCCATAAGGAGCATTCGGCAGCGGTATAAGGTTCGAATTCAGGATCGCCAGCGCGTTCTTGTCCACGCTGACTGTTCCCAGAGTCAGCGGTCCTTGCAAATGGACCAGCGGTTCCAGAGAGCCTGGCGTTCCGCCTCCTTGTACCGATGGGCAATCCGGATATTGCGCCCGCACAAAAGTTCCGGCGTTCAACGGGCAAACGTCGCTGAAATCAAAGTCCTGGTACACCAGCGGCGTTCCCGAAGAATTTACTCCGCTTTGCAGATTCTGCTGCACCATCCCCGATTTCAAGATCAGTCCACGCTCTTTCAAGCCCGGCACCGCCTGGTTGTACTCGGTGGGAGTTTTCTCCAACCGGAATTCCTCCGAGAAAAAGAAAAATGTCTTTTTCTTTTCCGTATTAAAAACGTGAGGTATATACAGCGGACCACCGATCGTGCCTCCGAAATCCTGCCGCCGGTAAAGCGGAGCCTTATTCCCGATCGTCACTCCCGGAACATCCGACCCCGGAAGCGTCGGCTCCGTATAAACCACATTGAAAAAATTGCGCGAGTTGAACGCCTCGTTGCGGATAAATTCGTACAGATTCCCGTGCCATGTCGGAAGTCCCGACTTGGTCGTTACCTGCACAGTACCCGACGCCGTCCGCCCATACTGCGCCCCGTAGTTCGACGTCAGCACCTTCACTTCCTGAATCGCATCCAGGCTGGGATACACCATCAACGTGCTCGATGCGCCATTCAGCCCCGTGTTCAGCACGTCGCTGCCATCGACTTCAAAAGTGTTGTACTCGACGCGCCCTCCATTCACGCTGTACTTCACGCTTCCCACCACCCCAACCTTCGCTTCGTCCTGCCCCGTCTGGTTGCTGACGCCCGGCGCCAGCGCAATCAGTTGCGTGAAATTACGGCCGTTCAGTCCGAGCGAAACTACTTCCTTTTGTGTAATCGTCCCCGATACGCTCGCCGTCTCCGTCTCTACTTGTCCTACTCCGCCAGATTCCACGTTCAGTTCGGTCTTCTCGCCCGCCGGCTCCAAAGGCGCGTCCAGCGTTAACTCCAGCCCCGCGCCCAGCGTGACGTTGTCAAACACCTTCGCCGCAAAGTTAGGAGCAGTGATCGTCAGCGTGTAACTTCCCGGCTTCAGCCCGGTAAAGGAATATTGCCCCTTCTCGTTAACTGGCGTTTCAGACTTCTCCCCTGCCGTGCTCGTCAGCACCGCTTTCGCATTCGAAACGACCGCCCCGGTCTGGTCGTTGACCGTTCCCGTGATCGCCCCTTTGTCGCCAGAAATCTTCGTCATGAGCGAAGCGCCGCCTTGCTGCACCGCCTCCGTGCCCGCCGCCTCCACCGGTTTAGCGCTCGCCGGTAGGAGCGTCGCATCCAGCGTCAGATTCTTACCGGCCGCTAGGTTGATGCTGTCGAAGACAAAATCCGACAGACCTTCCGCCGATATCATTAAGCTGTACGTTCCCGGATAAAGTCCGCGGAGCGAAAATTTCCCCTGCTCATCCACCGGAACCGCCAGTCTCGCCCCCGTAGCGCTCGTCAGTACCGCTTTGGCGTCGGGCACCGCCGCGCCGGCTTGATTGGTTACCTTTCCATGGATGGCGCCCTTGTCGGTCGACAGATCCTGCGCGGCGCCGAGCGATACCGCGAGATTCATCACAATCAGGACGCTGATGACACGAAAAACAATCCAGGGGGCGGCAAATCGCACACTTATCGCTCCAGACCTATCTGCATTACAAGTGCAATGGCAAGGGGGGATTCTATACGGCTGTCCACTGTCCGAAAGTTAAGGGCGTGTAAATTTCGGCGCACCCTCGCTCCAGCGAGCCGCCAGCCATTTCAACCGCTCGGATCCGTAGCATAAGGCAATTTTCCATGCATAGTCAAGTTAATAAATAGACATACTATTATTTAGTGCAATTTTGTGCAGGGATTGGACTTACTCCCTCTCCATCTCCTTCTTACTCCTTCCCTCCGGCCCCACACTCCCTCTAGCCCTGCGCTTCCACCGAACGTTAAGGAATTTTCACTAACTTGTCACACAGCCTTAACATCGCCCGGCGACTCAGCGGATAGACTCGGCCTGCTATTCAAGATTCGCTGCGGCGAGTTGCCAGATTCATCGGCAAGTAGCCCAGCTAAATAGAAAAAAAAAGATTGAACCGATAGCGAACACCTCCAGATTCACTATCGGTCGCTCCCTGCGTGTGGCACCAAGCCTCATGTCCACCAAGTCGCGTTTCAAACCTTCGAAAGGAACATCACTATGTCCCGCATGAAATCGATTTCTGTGGTTCTGCTGTTGACCGCGATCGCGTGTATCGCACCGCTGGCACAGGCCGTCACAACGGTCGAGGTCGCCATCGCGGGTTCGTCCGCCATGTGGCAGACGATGGCCCTCGGCGCCTATAAATATGCCGGTACCGGCGCCGGACACTGGACCAGCGGTTCCAATCTCATCAACCTCACTGACTCTCGCGTAACTCCCGTCAACGTTGACGCTGGCACAGTTTGGATCGTCTGGAATTCCACTGCGACTAAGGTTTGGGTGTTCGACAAAGTTGACTCCGTCGTCGGAGACCGCTGCTACTTCGCTCAACCCCAGTGCAGCATCAATGGCACTCTAGCCAATCTCTCCGGCAGCGGCGCCAATCAGATCCCTTCCACTCTCTGGGGCGATGGCTCGCCGGATTCTGCTCTGCCCTCCAACGTCCAATCGATTTTCACCACCGGAACCCCGGTTACCGTCGCCGCAACCGACATCCGTCCTGAGGATGCGAACTTCGCAGTTTGCCGGGTGAACTCTTCGCTCGGTGCCTCCGCCATCGCCGTCAACGCCTCTAACACTCCCGCCAGCGATGGACTCGACGGCCTCGGCTACAACAGCAACATCCCCGCCGGCGTTTGTCCAGGAGTCTTCGGCGAAGCTGGTGGATTGCCCTCAACTTCAGACTACGTCGGACTCCCGATCAAGAGCGGCTACCCCAGCAGCACCGGTCAAGCTAACGTTCTGTCGTTCAACATCAAAGGCAAGGACCCCATCAGCGGTACAACTGTTCCTGCCTTCACCGTCGTGGAAGTGGGCGCTACTCCAATCGTGTTTATCACCGAGCGCGCGTCCGCACTCGCCAATCTCACCAACGCCAGCCAGGTCCAACTGCAACAAGCCTTCTCCGGCACCAACTGCGACGCCAGCGCCTTTGGCCTCCCGGCCGGCGGAATCAATATCATCCTCCGTGAGGCCCTCTCGGGCACCTACAACACCACCGAAGCCACCGTCATGCGTCATCCCGTCGTCTACGGTGGAACCGGTCCCAGCACGGTTCTAGGCGTGAGCATGGAATCCAACGTCGGTGCTAATGACCCACTCGCAGGCCAGTCCGGAACCTGCCTTAATGGTGCCGGAGCACGCTGGCGCGCCATCGGTACCAGCGAAGAAGTGAAGTCCGTCCTCGGCTCTTCCACCAAGTACTCCAACGGTTTTGACGGCATCGGCTTCACCTTCTTCAGCTACGGAAACGTGAGTTCGATCGCTAACAGCGCCAGCTACGGCTACATCACCCTGAACAATGTCGATCCGATTTTCGCCAGCTACGGACCGCAGAGTTCAACCGGAGCCGGATACGATCCCGGTCAGCCCGCTACCGCCGGTACCTTGCCGGCCGCAGCCAACCTCCCGACCGCTACCTGCGGTGGAGCATTCCCCTGCCCCGAAAAAGATATCTGGGCCGGCGGACTCTCCTTCCCGAACCTCCGCAATGGCACTTACTCCGCTTGGTCCATTGTTCGACTGGTGAGCAACGGCACCGCGCTGACCAACGCCAAGAACCTCGTAAAGGCCTCGCAGGGATTCGTTGTCGGCTCTGTTCCAGACTACGTGCCGGCCACCAAGACTACCGTTACTCTTTCCGGCGGCTCGTCCTTTACCGATCCAGGCCTCGCTATCGTTCGCTCGCACTACCAGCAGTATGACGGAGCCGGCACCCTGCTCGGCGCTACTCCAATCAACTGTGGCACCGGCGAAGCTGGCGGCGACATGGGCGGCCAGATCCTCACCTACACTGGAACCACCTGCCCCGCTAATCCTCCGCAGAACGTCCAGGGCAACCAGGGCGTGCAGGTTAGACCCACTAACTAACACCCTGCATTTCCTTGTTTCAGGAAGGGCAGACCAAAAAAGGGCGGACCGTGAATCGGTTCGCCCTTTTGTTATTGTGACCCGAAGCCTTCGTCAACCTGATTGCCCGCGACGCGAATGGCGCTTGCGCTGCGGCAAGTTCTCCAGCAAGTAAGTTGAAAAACACAAAATTAGAACACTCCACATGGATCAGCTGACCTAAGTTCTCCCGTCGTCTTCCCCCGCCGTCAACAACCCAGTCGGCACATCGCTTTCACCTTATGCGCAACCAATTGCGATGTATGTGTAGTTGATCAATAGGGATTGAAATAACAACGGCGATCAATGCTCCATGTCTTGCGCATTTTTATTGGCGCCAATTCGATATCATTAATGTCTATCGACATACTTGACATAATGCGCGTGATGCCTTACTCTCGAACCCGGCTTCCAGCCTGGCCGCAGATCATCGTCCCCCTGCTGGTACGGAAGCTCATTCGGCAAGCCATCAGAGAGGAACCACTATGAAGTGCACAAAATCGATTTTCGCAGTGCTGTTTTTAGCAGCGATCGCGGGCATTTTGCCCCAGGCAAGAGCCGCAACAACAATTGAGGTGACGGTAGCGGGCGCATCGGCCGCGTGGCAGACGTTGGCATTGGCCGCTTATCAGGATGCCGGTGCTGGCGCTGGCCACTGGACCAGCGCCTCCAACGCTGTCAACCTCACGGATTCCCGCGTCTCACCCGTCAACGTGGATGCTGGCACCATCTGGATCGTTTGGAATTCTACCGCCACCAAGGTTTGGTCTTTCACCAAGGTTGACTCCGTTGTTGGAACCCGCTGCTACTTTGCCCAGCCTCAATGCAGCGTCAACGCTACCTTGGCCAATCTCTCGGGTAGTGGCGCGAACCAGATCTCGTCGGACTTTTGGGGTCAGGACTCAGCTCTGCCCTCCAACGTGCAATCGATCTTTACCACGGGGACCGTGACCAACGTAGCTGCGACGTTTTACCGCCCCGAAGATGCAGTATTCGTTAACTGCCGCGCCAACTCTATCCTGGGCGCGGGATCGTATTCCGGTGGAACGCCCATCAGCGACGGACTGGACGGTCTCGGCTACAACGCGGTCAACGCTCCAGGCGCGTGTCCGGCGAATGGCCTCGGCTCATCCTCCGGCGCTTACGTGGGAACGCCCATCAAGAGCGGCTACCCCGGCAGCACCAATCAGGCTAATGTCCTGGCGTTCAACATCAGCGGCAAGGACCCCATCAGCGGCACGACCATTCCTAAATACACCGTGGTCAATGTAGGAGCGGCCCCGCTCGTCTTCATCATCGAGCGGAATGTGGGCCAGCTCGCGAACCTGAAAAATGCCACCCCGGCTCAGCTGCAACAGGTCTTCTCCGGCACCAACTGCGATGCCAGCGCCTTCGGTTTGCCGGCTGCAGGAATCAATATTTTTGAGAATGAGGCCATCTCTGGGCAAGGCAACGTCGCCGAAGCCACCGTATTCCGCGGTCCAACAGTTTATACCGGCGCTGGCACGGGTGCGGTTCTCGGCCTGAGCCAGGAGACCGGCGTTGGCGCCAACAACCCTCTGGCAGGGCAGTCGGGCACTTGCACCAGCAGCGATGGAAACGGCGCGCGCTATCGGGCGGTCACTGCCTCTGAGGAAACCAAAGCCGTGCAAAACTCTGCCGCTAAATTCCACGGGCTCGACGGCATCGGTTACGGAGTCTTCAGCTACGGGAACTTCAGTTCGATTGCTAACAACCCAGCTTACGGTTACATCACACTGAACAATGTCGACCCGCTCTTCGCGAGTTACGGACCGCAGAATGCTACTGGACTCGGCTACGATCCCGGCCAGCCCGCGTCTGCCGGCACTCTGCCGGCGGCAGCCAACCTGCCCGCGTCTTGCAGTGGAGAATTCCCTTGCCCGGAAAGCCAAATCTGGGCCGGTGGCCTGTCTTTCCCGAACCTCCGCAACGGCACTTACTCGGCGTGGTCGCTTCTTCGCCTGGTAAGCAACGGAACCGCGCTGACCAACGCAACGGCTCTGGCCAAGGTCGCGCAGGAATATGCTGTCTCCTCGGTTCCCGATTTCGTGCCCTTCGCGAAAACGGCGGTGACTGGGCTGCCCACCGATCCAGGTCTGCTGTATCTGCGCTCGCACTACCAACAATATGACGGAGCCGGCAACCTGATTGGCGCCGCTCCCGTTAACATTGGGAAGACGACGGAAGCCGGCGGCGACCTCGGCGGTCAAATCGTCTCATCGACCTCGACCACCACGCAGAATGTGCAGGGCGCTCAGGGTCTTCAGGTCAGACCGTAACCTTGCATGACATTCCACACTGGAAGGGCGGACCACACTTCTTGGTCCGTCCTTCTTTTTGATCAGCGCTTAACCCCGAATCCTTATTCGTTGATGTCACAAAATATTCATCTGCGGAGGGTATTCTTTTATATGCGTATTTCTCCGCATTCGCAGAACAGCTTTTAAGTTCGGAAAAAATAATGATGTCCAATTTTTTCTCATCCAACTTGGCAATAGCGCTCACCCTGGCTGGCGCACTCCTGTTGGCCGCTCCCGTCTGCTCTGCTCAACTCCAGCCCGCGTCCCCGCCCGTGGCCGATCCAGCCGACACTCGTTTTCAGGCTGTCCATGAAGACTGGACCTCGCCCGCACTCACCCACAGCAACCTCATGCCGGTGCGCCCGCTCTCTGCCTTTACCGATGAGGAATCCCACTACACCGTCGAACTCCTTCAGATGCAGTGGCGCTGGGGCGATCCCATCGACCTCTACGTAATGAAGCCCAGGGGAGTCAAGAAGCCTCCCGTAATCTTGTACCTTTACGGTTATCCCACAAGCACGGATATCTTCCGCAATGACGCCTACGAAGAACTCGTCACTAAAGACGGCTTCGCCGCCGTAGGCTTCGTCTCCGCCCTCACCGGACACCGCTACCACGACCGTCCCCTCAAGCAGTGGTTCCTAAGTGAACTGCCGGAGTCCCTTGCCACCTCGGCCCACGACATTCAAATGGTGCTGAATTACTTGTCCGCCCGTGGCGACCTCGACATGAATCGCGTCGGAATGTTCACCCAGGGCTCCGGAGCCAGCATCGCCATCCTGGCCTCCGCCGTCGACCCGCGCATCAAAGTGCTCGAAGCCCTCGACCCCTGGGCTGATTGGCCCACCTGGATCGCCACTTCTCCCTTCGTCCCCGAAAACGAACGCGCGGACTACATGAAGCCCGACTTCCTGAAAAAAGTCGCCCCGCTCGATCCTCTAGACTGGCTGCCCAAAATTCAGACAAAAAAATTCCGTCTCGACCTTGAACTCTTCGACCTCATCACTCCCAAGCCCATTCAGGAAAAACTCCGAGCCGCCGCCCCTCCCGGCTCCAGCATCGCGCAATACAAAAATATGGGCGAGTTCAAACCTGCCTTCGAAAACGGCAAAAACCTGCAGTGGATTCAGCACGAACTGAATTCCCTGCCGGAACCAAAAGAAGGGAAATAGAAAAACAGGAAAACAGAGGCAGAAATTGGTAGGCCCGGCAGGAATCGAACCTGCAACCCTCGGATTAGAAATCCGATGCTCTATCCGCTTGAGCTACGGGCCCAAAGAGCTGCTGGATTGGACTTAGTTTATAACAGTGGCACCTGAGTTTATAGCAGTGGTCCCTGAATAACCCGTCCCAGCGCACGCTTTGGCAAAATGCGGTTGAGCTATGTCTTCTGAGCACAGCCCGTTCTTCACGAAGTGAAGAACAGGCGAAGTCGAAAGACCTCTACCCCCTCGCTGCCGGCACGCGAGGGCCTTCGTCGCCCACTTTAAACCTTGTCCATCTTCTCACTCGTAACAAATAACTCAATAACATGTTCGTTGAGCGAGTCGGCAAGCTTCCTCGCCGCTTCCACCCGCATGCCACCAAGCAGGTCAAAGCCAAGCACCGCGTCTTTGAACCTCGGTATGGAGTCGTGATAAAGCTGCACAGCCAGGAACGGCTTGCCATCGGACGCTTGCTGAACTGTGAATCGGCACGCGCTGCGCTCGGTTTTCTTCTCGGGCATCCCATCACTTTACACCTGAAACCACGGCCTGCTCATACCGCGCATACTGTAGACTTTTCCAGTTAGCGATCCGAGGGAAACGATGCGAAACCAACCGCCAATCTGCGGACTCTGCTGTGTGATGCTGGCAAGCACGCACTCCATGGCGCAAAAAGGAAGCGTCTACCGCTTCTTCAAAGTTTTCTATCAATCGGAAGCTAGCGGCTAAATTTGAATTTGTCTTGCATGGGCGCCGACTTCAGCCGCCGAGGGAATGCGGTTTTCAAACTGAACCACTATCATTCCGAAAGAAACGATAGAACACAGGATGCTATGTATATCCTGATCCGCTCTGCAGCGCTTTCGTCTCTAGTCGCACTCGCGCTCCTGTTCTGCGTCCACGCCCAGGCGCGGAATCAAGACAACACAACCGCACAAATATCCGGAGTACTAAAAGGTGCGAACGGCGCCTCTGTGATCCTTCATCTGCGTTCCCTCGACAATAATCCCGTTCGCTACTACGACGGCTACGAAGTCACAACCGCGAAAGACGGCACCTTTCACTTCGCCGACCTCGAAGCCGGCGCCTACCAACTCGAAACCAACGGAACCGGCTTCACCCTCCCTGCACCTCTGCCGATTGCTCTGCGTCCCGGCGAAATCCGCAAAGGCCTGACCATCTCAGTCGTACCAACTCCTTCCCTCTGCGGACGCGTAACCGACAACGGCGCGCCCAGAAACAACACTTGGGCGCATGCCTACCGCTATAACCCCGAGTTTGACACTCTCTCCGACACGTTCTTCCCCCACACCGGAGTCGATGGCAGCTTCCGCTTCGAAGACGTAACCCCCGGCATGTACTACGTGTCCGGCTACACCACCTTCTATCCCGGCTCCTTCATCTTCAACGGTGCCCAGCCTGTCGCAGTCACCGCCCAAACTCCCACCACTTGCTCCATCGAAATCCCTCTGCAATACACCGGATGCCACGCGACCAAGGTCTCCGGACACATCGCGTTCCTCACCGGAGATGGCGACGCCAAATATAAAGTGCAATTCTTCGCCACCAACCCCGCCGGCGGCAGCATGGAAGCGCCCATCGCCTCCAACATCAACGATACCTACAAGCCCGGAGACAGCTTCACCGCCACTGTCTGCCCGGGCAAATACAACATCGTACTGAGCGACGACCAGCGCATCGGCCCCTGGGAAGAGAATCACCCCACGCACAAAGTAGTTTTCGATATCCAGCACCTCGATGTAGGCGCCACTGCCATCGACGGCGTCGCACTCACCCCCCGGCCCATGGCCTCGATCTCCGGCGAAGTGCCCGGCATGTCCCACAATGTCGGTTGCCCCGCCGGAGGCCCTCGGGCACACGTGAGCATTCTTCGTGAGGGCGATGGAGAATTCCAGACCGTTGACCTCGACGACAACAACCAATTCAAATTTCGCAACGTCCAACCGGGAGATTACACGATCGCTGTGGGCCCGATCGTTCGCGAGTCCTTCTACCTCGATTCCATCCTCGTAGACGGCAATCCCATCAGCGGACGAAAGTTTACCGTCGCCCACACTCAACCCGTGAACATAGTCATCAATATCAGCGGCGACCTCACGAAGGCGCTCGGCCATCTCTCTCCCGATGTGCGGCAAGAACCACGCTGGGAGGTTGCCTGGACGCGCCCCAAAGGCAGCGTGTCGGGAAAAGTGGTAGGTGTCAGCACGGAGCACGGCGACTTAACCCTGAAGTTGCACTCCGCCCGATACAACTCAAACGCCTCGGAAGAATACCTGGCCAATGCCACCGCGGATGGCGCCTTCCAATTCAACTCCGTCGATCCCGGCGTCTACACTCTGCTGGCCGAAGGCGCTGGGATTTTACCAACCGAGTACGGCGCCTCCGAGCCAGGTAAACGCGGTACGCCCATCGTCGTCGCCCGTGGCGCGCGTGTCCAAGACTTGACTCTCTCTCCGCCGAAGCTCAGCTCCGTCTGCGGTAAAGTCACCAACTCACAAGGCGTGCCCCAGGCCGGCATTCGAATCTCCGGAGGATGGAACACAAATACCGATCTCTATCCCCGCCAGGTCGCTGCGCGAAACGGCAAGAAAGGACGTCATGTTGCTCGCGATCCACGCCGCGACGCTGTGGAAGTGCTCACCGACGCCGATGGCCGCTTCCGCATCAACGGCGTTTCTCCCGGAGAGTACTTTCCCAAATCGACGCTCGACGTCAACCGCGTCGTCTTCTTCTCACCCGACGGCACCCTTCGCACCGCCACTCCCCTGATCGTGCCAGCCGGAAAGGACGTTGGTTGCGGCTCCAGTCGCCCGCTAGACCTGACCGTGCCCGGCGACTACAAGAAGCTCTACGCCTTCAGCGGCAAAGTCGAAGGCGACCTTCCTCCGGCGATCGGCGATCGTTTCTGGTTGCAGCTACTTGACGTGAATGCCTCTGGAACCGAGAGCTACGTCGGAACCGCGACTCTTGATGCAGCCCATCACTTCTCCTTCGACAAAGTCCCCGGCGGAACCTTCCTCCTCCAACTGCACAGCGCCTACGGCCCCGAGCCCATGACCTGGTCTGGCCCCTACGGTCCGGTCTCCCACCTCGTGGCCTCACAAACAATTGACATTCACGATGGCATGCCGGACGTCACTCTAACCCCGATGCAACTCCCCACCGTCACCGGAACCGTCCATTTCAACCATCTCCCCGAGCAATGGAATAACAATTTCGAGATGGATCACCAATCAATCACGTTGGTGCCGCGCGAGTACCGCGCCCCATTCTCGGCGATTCTCTCCAAAGATGGCAGCTTCCGCATCGGGGTAGAAGACCCCGGCGATTACGAGGTAAGTTTCAATCTGCGCGGCCCGCTGTACATCCAGTCCATACGCCTCGACGGACGCGAAATCAAAAGCCGCTACCTTCATATAGCCGCGACCTCTTCAGCCAAACTCGAAGTAGAAGTAAGCGGTAATTCAGGACAAGTAAACGCGCGCGTAATCCCCGACCCCTCGCTGCCCCTTGCCGAACCACCCGTGCAGGAAACTTGCAGCAACACTGCGTGGCCGCAGTATCAAGTGGTTCTGTTCCCCGATCCCCTGTTCCCATCTCCACCCACCGGACAGGAACCGGATTCAACCTCCGCCCTTCCGCGTCTCCTCCGCGCCGAGAGATACGGAGACGCAGCGGATCCCGATCTCCAGGTACAAGCCGTGCCTCCCGGCCATTATCGTGCCCTAGCAGTGCAGACCCCCGGCATCGCCTCATCGCCCTTCGGAAGACGAGACGCGCACGGTAACTTCGAACAAAAATTGTGGATCGCCCTCGCTGCCCTGGGCGATCCCATCACCGTCCATCCCGGAGACAAGCTCGAAATATCCTTACCCGACAGAACCATAGCAGTCGAGCGCATCGCCGCAAAACAAGCCGTCCCCCTAAACCGCAGCCTCTTCGTCTGGTAGCCACCCGCCAAAACAGATTGTCATCCCGAGCGCAGTCCGTTCTTCACAAAGTAAAGAACAGACGAAGGCGAACCAGCCCTACTTCACCCCCGCCGAGCGTCCCCCTCTAATTCCCCTGATTCGCCTTAGCCTTCCCCTCCTCCGAACCCTCCACCGCTCCCGGCATCACCTTCAGCGGAGTGAGCTTCTGCTCCCGAAGCTCCGGATGCGGCAGCGGCTTCCGCGGCAGCATCTGGTCGCGCATCGCCGTGTTATAAACGAAAATTGCCTCCACTGTCGCCGCCTGCGCTAGATCGCCAGCCTGCAAGCGCTCATATGTATCCATATTCGAGTGATGCGTACGCGTCTCATAGTCCATCGGGTCCTGTATGAACTGGAACCCCGGTACTCCCACCGCGTCGAACGACTCGTGGTCCGTCCCCCCGGTATTGCGCATGGTGATCGTACTCACTCCGAGATCCTTCAGCGGCTCCATCCACTGCGAAAAAATCGGCGAGACCGCCGCGTTCTCCTGTAAATAAATCCCTCGAATTTTTCCCGTGCCGTTATCCACATTGAAATACCCCGAAATCTTCGCCTGCTCCGGCTTAATTACGACCGGACCCACCACCTTGCGTATAAATTCCGGCTTCAGCAACTCTTCCGGAGCCGTCGACAGCGGTACGTATCCAAAGTGATCCCTCACGTAGCCGGTCGACCCAAACAGCCCCTGCTCTTCCCCCGTCCACAGCCCTATGCGGATCGTGCGCCGCGGCTTCACTTGCAGCGTATTCAGGATCCGCATCACCTCCATCGCCACCACCGTTCCCGCCCCGTTGTCCGTCGCGCCCGTGCCCGCCGCCCACGAATCCAGATGCCCGCCCACCATCACCACTTCGTCCTTGAGCTTCGGGTCCGTCCCCGGAATCTCCGCGATGGTGTCGAAACCATGCTCATGGTCGCCAAGAAACTTCACGTCGACGTTCATCTCGATGCTCACCGGCACATTCGCTTTCAGCAGCCGATAAACGCGTCCATAACTCTCAATCGCCATCACCACCACCGGCAGCGGATTAGCATGATCGCGCTTGTAGGTAAACCATCCCAGCCCTCCATCATCAAAAATCGTCCCGCCCGAACCGCCGCTGTCGCCGCCATCACGGCTGGGAAGAATGACCGCCAGCGCGTGCTCCGCCACCAGAAACGGCCCCGTCTTCGCCATCAGTGTCCGCCGCTTCAGATAATCCGGCCTGCGCTCCGAAAATGACCTTTGCCTTTCCAGCGGAAACTCCCCAATTTGCCCCAGTTCCTTCTCGTCGTAGCGGCTGAACAACGGCTTGTCCACTGGCTTCACCTCTCGCATCTCGCCGAGCAGAACGATCTTCCCCGCCAGCTTGCCTTTGTACTTATCGAAGTCTGCGTCGTCCTTGATCTCCACCGCCACCGCTGCCCCATTCACAGCCCCATTCGTCGACGGTGACCAGGGCGCCGCTTGCGCAATAAACACCGCCGTATCGGGAGACGACATCCGCACCCACGTATTCAACTGCTGCCATCCCATGCCAAACTCACCCCAGTCTTCCAGATGCGCGTTGCTGCATCCCATCGCCGTCAATTGATCCCGCGTCCACTCGTTCGCCTTGTGCACATTGGGAGAACCCGTTAGCCGCGGTCCAATCCCGTCCATCAGTGCCGATGCATAATCCATCACGTGCGAATGCGCGATCCCTTCATCGCGAATCCGCTCGTACATCGTCAAATCGACGTTCTCTTTCGCCGGCTGCGCCTCTTCGTACGACGGCGTTCCACCTCCCGCCGCTCCGACCTCGTTGCGGCCAGAAATCCACAACATCCCCGCCAGGCCCAAAAACAAACACAAACTAATTCTGAAACCCTTGTCGAACCCCATTTGTAAGTTTCTCCCCGGGTAAGTCCCAAAGCAGATTAGCAGAGATGCCCGATTGCAACCAAAATACGCCTCATCGACATCCGAACTGACCTGCGCCAAATGACATGGAAGGAATCAACGTCTGAGAGAATCTTCTGACAAGCGGCTGCTGGAGAAAGCCGCGCTGACTAGCTTTTGGCTGGCGCAGCGGCTTACCGCTGCGATGAACGATTTGATTTCAAATGTTGGCTTTCGCTGCCGCGGAGAAATGAAGCGGCCGTGGCTAGTCCTTCAGTGGAACCATGGTCTGATCGCCACGGCAGAAAGTAGCCACCTTCAACAGTCGACCCGGAGCCTGTGGCACCGTCATTACCGGACCGTAACAGTACACCGCATGTCCCGTAGCTGCGAAGTACCACCGCCCTCCCTTTGGCTTAGCCGTCTGCTGCGTTGCCATCGGAGAGGGCTGAACCGGCGGTGCTAACCTGGGCACGGGAAGAGACAGTACTAACGCTAGGGCCAGCGTTTTCATAGGGTCTCACTCGCTTCCGGCTCCCACGGAGGGCCGGTTTTCACAGAACCGCTTTTCTTCTATCTCTTAATTTCGCTTCTGAATCAGGCTCAAGGATCGCGATAACCGTCCCGCGTTTACTAATGTCAAATAACTCCGGTCGAGCGCCGCACATCCTCTAAGTCCGCCGCCGGCTTCTCCGGAAGCACCTTCATCGTGTGCGCCGATTTACCCGGCCGTTTCGTTCCCTTGTCCGATCCCTTTGCCGTGTCCGCACCCTTCGCGCCCCCCGCGGTAGCGCCCGCGTCGGCGTTCTTGTGATCCGCATCCACGGAAGATTTTTCCTGGGTCCGCTTGCCGTCATCCCGCGCCAGCTTGCCCTTCAATGCGGCTAGTTGCGTGCTGTCCTTCAACATCTCCCGGATCAGGCTCCGTTGCGATTCGATCGTTTGCCCCTGCTCGAAAACCAGCGCCGTCAGCAGTCCGTACGAAACGATGAACAAAATCACCAGCAACGGCATCAGGGCAACCGGCCGCGACGTCGCCTTGGCAGCTCCGAATTCTGCGCTATCAAAGACGTTCAAAGTGCCCCCATTCGCCCGATTCCCCCCGGGCTTCCCACATGGAGTAGTGCACCTGTGAAACCATCTGCGAGGGAGCGTCTAAGTCTCTATAAGAGATGGAGTTATTGGGTAAAATGCTGGACTGGCTCAATGCCGGGATGCAAGCCTCTGCACTTTATGGAAAGCAAACCGGGTGTCTGGCAAGCCTTTTGGAAATTGCGATTTACCTAGCCACAGCCTCGAAAATCGGTGCCGCAGGTTCGCCCCGGCCCTTTGCGCGATAACCCGGGCGGGAACGCCACGTAGGCCCAGGGTCGAAAACCGCCGGATTACAACTCACTTCTGCCCATAAGCCTTCTCCCACGAGATCACCGGATTCCGCAACAACCCAATCTTCTCAATCTCGCACTCCACCACATCGCCCGGTTTCAAATACCACGCCTTCGGATCACCCGAAAACGCCGCCACCCCCGACACCGTCCCCGTCGAAACCACGTCACCCGCGCTGTATCCCATCGGCGAATAGTGCGCCAGAATCTCCGGAATCTTCACCGCCATCTTGCTCGAATGCGACCTCTGCCGCAACTCCCCATTCACCCGCAGCTCCATCGCCAGGTTATGCGCATCGGGAATCTCATCCGCCGTCACAATCCACGGCCCTAGTGGACAAAACGTATCAATCCCCTTGCAGAAACTGAACACCCCCGACTTCATCTCCCGCCGCTGAATGTCCCGCGCCGTAATATCGTTGAAAATTACATAGCCGCCGATATACTCCGCCGCTTCTCCCGCCGTAAAGTGCTTGCCCGCCTTCTTCAGCACCACCGCCAGTTCCAACTCATAATCCAGTTCCTGCGTCAGATGCTCCGGGTAAATCACCGCCTCATCCGGCCCGATTATGGCATCCGTGTTCTGAAAAAAAACAATCCACGGCATCACCGGATGCGAAAATCCCGCCTTCGTCGCCTCTTCATGGTGTTCGCGAAAGTTCCCCGCCGTATGAAAAAACTTCTTGGGAACAATCGGCGCCCTCAGTCGAATCTCCTGCCGCGAATACACCACCCTCTCCCCTTGAGCACCACTGATCTCCCTCTCCTCCGCCAACCTGCGGCCCACATATTCGAGTGCCTTACGCGCCGCCCCAAGACTGCTGTCTCCCCCGCCAAACAGCCCCCGCATATCGCCTGGAACCAAAGCATCCGCCCGCCGCTCAAAATCCGCTTCCTTCTCCACCTCCCGCAAATAAAGCGCGCAAGCCTCATGCAGATCCACAACCTTAGTCTCATTCATAGCCCGGGCATCCGACGCAACCGAATCCAGCAGCGCCCCCACCAGCGACTGCCCGGCAGCATTTTCAAAAGTGACAAGTTTCATCGAAGTTTACCCGCCCTCCTGAATGCCCCGGATTCCATTGCATTCTCCATCCCCGCCGTCTTGAGCAGAGCTTCGTCTCTGTCATCTCTCCCCGAACTCCGTCTCTCTCATCTTGAGCGGAGCTGTCGAAAGGATCCCCGGCTTTAATCGCTGAGGGACTGCCGCGTCCACCACGTTATTTCCGCCAACAAAATCTATTTAACCGCAACATTCGGATAGCCCCCGTCCTCTCATCGGTCCTATGTTAACCGCATGGCCATCAATGCGATACTTTCAGAAGAAATGAAGCGAACTCCACACCCATTGCCCGATGCCATCAACTCCCGCCGCTGGCAAGCCGTCCTCGACCGCGACTCCACTCTCGACGGAGCCTTCGTCTTCGCCGTCTCCAGCACCGGCATCTTCTGCCGTCCCTCCTGCCCCGCCAAACGCCCCTACCGCAAAAACGTCAGCTTCTTCGACCACCCACTAGCCGCCGAGCAAGCCGGATATCGCGCCTGCCTGCGCTGCCGTCCCAACGCCGCGGACGGAAACCCGCAAACCGCCACGGTCCGCGCCCTCTGCCGCTACATCGAACAGCACATCGAAGATCGCCTCACCCTCAGCCTGCTCGCCAAAGAATTTCGCCTCAGCCCCTTTCACCTCCAGCGGACTTTCAAATCAGTCCTCGGCGTGTCGCCCAAAGCCTATATCGATGCCGTCCGCCTTCGCCAGGTCAAACAAAATCTGCAGGCCGGACACTCCGTCACCACCGCCCTCTACGCCGCCGGATACGGCTCCAGCAGCCGCCTCTACGAACGCACCTCCACCCAGCTCGGCATGACGCCCGAGAAGTATCGCCGCGGCGCCGTGGCCGCCATCGTCCGCTATACCATCGCCACTTCGCCCCTCGGTCGCATGCTCATCGCCGCAACCGACAAAGGAATCTGCGCCATCCACTTCGCCAACTCCGATCAGCAATTGCAACAGGGATTGATCCGTGAATTCCCCTTCGCCACCCGCCGCCGCGATGACGAAGCCCTGTCGCAGTGGCGGGAAAACCTCACCCGCTTGCTCGACAGAGGCGACGCCAATCCCTCTCTCCCCCTCGACATTCGTGCTACCGCCTTCCAGCGCCGCGTTTGGGAAACTCTGCAAAAAATTCCCCGCGGAGAAACTCTCTCCTACGGCGCCGTGGCCAAAACCATCGGCATGCCAAAAGCCAGCCGCGCCGTAGCCCGAGCCTGCGCCACCAACCCCGTTGCGCTGGCGATTCCTTGTCATCGGGTCGTTAGGGAAGACGGCGGCCTGGGCGGCTACCGCTGGGGCATCGAGCGCAAACAGCAACTGCTGGCCATGGAAAAAATGCAGAAATCCGCGCCCAGCTAGCTGTGCATCACGCCCGCCCCGCGAACTCCCGCGTCTCCGTGGATACCTTGATCTTTTCCCCCTCTTTGATAAAGAGAGGGACCCGGATCTCGATCCCCGTCTCCAGCTTCGCGGACTTCGTTACGCTGCCGCTGGACGTGTCTCCCCTCACCGCCGGCTCGGTATAGGTGACATTCAGCTCCACATGGGGCGGTAACTGCAACCCGATCGGATTGCCATTGTACTTATGCAATTGGATGATCGAGCCTTCCACCAAAAAATCGACCGCATCCCCAATCATCTCGCCCGAAAGAGTAAGCGTCTCGAAACTCTCCTGGTCCATGAAGTAAAACCCGCCTCCATCGCCATATAGATAGGACGCATCCACCATCTCCAGATCCGGCTCCTTGAACCGGTCGCTCGCCTTAAATGTCTTATCGAAAACTGCCCGTGTAATAAGATTACGCATCTTCAGCCGCACCAGAGTCTGCGCACCCCTCGCCGTAGGTGTCGAAACCTCCGCCTCCAGGCACACGAACGGAGTATTTTCAAACTCGAAAAACATCTTGCGCTTTACGTCGATCGCATCGATCAGTGCAGCCATGATTTCCTCAGAGATACCCCTGGCAGTAAGAAAGAACTTTTTCCTGACTGCCCTGAGCCTCGCATTCGCCGGGTGCGGCGCAACCAGTAACCACGCGCCGCAGAAACTCTCTTCTCAATTCACAATAATCCCCACATATCCCACAACCGCCCCGTAATCGCCGGTTACATCTCCCGAAGTTGCGTACTTGACCAGCGTTGCCGAAGTCGCTCCCAGTAGCTTTGCCGCCGTCAGCATGGCCACCGTCGGCCCGAGCCCGCACATGCTGATCTCTTCTTTCATCACGACCTCCCAAAGACCGCGCGCGTCGAGCGCCAGCACGCGATCGATCGCCTTGTGATCTTTGACCCGCGTGATCGCATCGGACTCGTAATGGTTCATGTCGCTGGAGGCCACGATCAGAACTCTTCCCTGCCGCGCATCTTTCAAACCGGAAATCACCTCGGCCAGTGCTTCACCTAATCCGCGCAAAACTTCGAAATCGCTCGTACCGACGGCGATCGGAACGATTTTCACCTCCGGCCGCAGCGCTTGCAAAAAAGGCAATTGCACTTCAACCGCATGTTCGGAGCGGTGCGCCGCGCTGTCCTCCCGCAGAAAAGGAAAACGGTCAAGCAGGCGAGTGCCCAGTTCCGCATCAGCCGCAACGTCTCCGAGCGGAGTCTGCCACGTGGTATTCACCATGACCGCTAACGGACGTCCCTTGCCGGTATGGTTGGGACAGAGAATGACGCAATGCTCGGGAATTTCCAGACGAGAATACACCGCGCCCGCCACGCCGCCGGAGTACATATATCCGGCATGCGGTGCCACGCACCCGATAGCGGAAATGCGCGCGCTGGCAGCCGAAGTCTCAGCGGGAGAGGTATATTCAGAAACCTCGCGCAACAATTCGTCAGCCCGGCCCGGATAAAACCTGCCAGCAACAGCGGGAGTTCGCAAAGCAGAAGCCATGAAGCCTCGTCTGGCGCGGGCGCCCTCGCCCGCGAAAGGTTAGCGCCCAAAAAGAAACCTGCGGAAGTTATACCCTGCCGCCACTAAGCGCCCGAAATAAAGCCGCCGTTCTCTCCAGCGGCAGCGCCTCCGCCCGAATCGCTGGCTTCACTCCGCTCTTCGTCAGAGCTGCCCGCAGCGCATGTTCATCGTACCGTGTCTTCAGATTATTCCAGAGCGTTTTGCGCTTCTGTCCAAAGCAAAGTTTAAGAAACGCAATAAACTCCGCCTCGGGGACGCGCAACGACTCCAGACGCGGCTTGATCGTAATCCGAACCACGCTCGAATGCACCTTGGGGGCCGGAGCGAATGCTCCTGGCGGAAGCGTGAACAACTGCTCCACCCGCCCGTAAAGCTGGGCCGTAGCCGAAAGCAAGCCATAGTCACGGCTTCCCGCCGAAGCCGCCAGCCGGTCCGCAACCTCTTTCTGCACCATGATGACAATGGTCGAAAAGTACCGGTGATACTCCAGCAGCCGCAGCAGAATGTCAGAGGTAATGTAATACGGCAAATTGCCCACCGCCCGGGCCGGTTCGGGCATGAAGTTCAAGCCAGTGCGCAAACTGCCGGGCTTCGCGCCGAAGACGGTATCCAGCTCGATCGTCAGAATGTCGCCCTCTAAGATCTCCACATTCGGCTGCATGCTGAATTTCATTCGCAGCTGTGCCGAAAGCACGCGGTCAATTTCCACCGCGATCAGTCGCCGCGATTTCCGCGCCAGCAACTCGGTGAGGGCACCCCGGCCGGGACCGATCTCCAGCACCGTTGCCTGCGAAACATCGCCCAGTGCTTCAACAATGCGCAGTGCTGCCGCCTCGCTCGCCAGAAAATGTTGGCCCAACTTCGGCTTCCGTGAACTCGTTTGTGCGCTGGCCCCCTTCGGCACGTTGACCCTCTTTCTCTCCCGCTTTAGACTGAAGTGAATTTGCGATTGACAATTTGTAATTCGCAATTCGAGAACGCTGTAAATATTTTCAACTACAAATCACAAGTTGCAAATTGCCAATGTCTAGCCGCATCTCCACCGCCATCATCATAACGTGAGCGAGGTGATCCCGTTCTCGCTCAGGAGGCTCGTCTCGCAATGCATATCGCTTTCGCAGCATCCGAGTGCGTTCCCTACTCCAAAACCGGAGGATTAGCCGACGTGGTCGGCGCCCTGCCTCGCGCCCTGGCCGCTCTCGGGCACCAGGTGAGCGTTTACCTTCCCCGCTACCGCCAAACCAAACTCTCCGATCCGCAAACCGTCGTTCGCAGCGTCACCGTCCCCTTCGATGACAAATACCGTTTCTGCTCTGTGGTAACTGCCGGCACGAGCGCCGGAGTGCGATTTTATTTTGTGGATTACCCGCCCTACTTCGATCGCGAGGCGCTCTATGGCACTCCTGCGGGAGACTATCCCGATAACGCCGAACGGTTCGCGCTGTTTTCACGAGCTGTCCTGGAGGCTTCAAAGATTTTGGGCGTCCCGCACGTCTTTCATTGCCATGACTGGCAGTCGGCGCTCATCCCGGTCATGCTTCGCACTCTCTATGCCGAGGACCCCGCCTTTCGCGAAGCCGCGACCGTCTTCACCATCCATAACATGGGCTACCAGGGCCTGTTCCCACCCGATACCTTGCCGCTGGTCATGCTGCCGTGGGAACTGCTCACCATCTCCAAGATGGAATTCTTCGGCCAGGTGAATTTTCTGAAGGGCGCGCTGGTTTATGCCGACTACGTCACCACGGTCAGCAGAAAATACAGCCATGAGATTCAGACCACCGAATATGGATTCGGACTCGAAGGCGTGTTGCGTAATCGCGCCGCAACCGTCACTGGAATTCTGAACGGTGTCGACTACGACGAGTGGAGCCCGCAGACCGACAAGTTTATCGCCGCAAAGTACTCTCCCCAGGATCTAAGCGGCAAGCAGCAATGCAAACAGGACTTGCTGCAGGCCTTCGGCTTTACCAATCCCGACGCCACCTCCAACGCCCCCGTGATCGGCATCGTTTCGCGTTTCGCCGCACAGAAGGGTTTCGATCTGATTGCCCAGATCATCGACCGCCTCGCCCGCGAAGAAATGATTCTTGTCGTACTCGGATCTGGCGACAAGCTGTTCGAAGAGATGTTTCAGCGAATCAGCAAGCAGTTCCCTAACAAGATTGCGGTCAAAGTCGCGTTCGACAATGCCATCGCCCACAAAATTGAAGCGGGTGCCGACATGTTCCTGATGCCATCTCGCTACGAGCCCTGCGGACTGAATCAGATCTACAGCCTGAAATATGGAACCGTCCCCATCGTACGTGCGACCGGCGGCCTCGATGACACCATCGAACCCTGGGACGCTCGTACCGGCAAAGGCTCCGGCTTTAAGTTCTCCGACTATACCGGCGAAGCCTTGCTCTCGACCATCAGGCAGGCCTTGATCGCTTATCGTGATCCTTCGTCATGGCAGACCCTGATGCGCAACGGCATGGCGCGCGATTTTTCCTGGGGAGCGTCAGCGCGCGAGTACGGCAAAATCTACGAGCGCGCGCGCCATGCACGGGCCGGTGCCGACGCGGTCATCGCGGCCTCAGATCTAAAGAAAGATCCAGTGCTCGGCTAGCGTCGCACCCAGACATTTGCAAGTAAGATTAAGCTGTCACTCTGAACGTGGCCAAGGTCCTGTGCATTTCGACACCAGAGGACTTCAATGAGCACTTCCCCACGCATTATCTTCCACGTCGATATGGACGCCTTCTTCGTCTCCGTCGAAGAGCTATTCGACCCGTCGCTGATCGGCAAGCCGGTGGTCGTGGGCGGGCAGCGCGACGAGCGGGGCGTGGTCTCGGCCGCATCGTACGCGGCGCGCAAGTTTGGCGTGCATTCGGCCATGCCGCTGCGGACGGCGGCCAAACTTTGTCCGCAGGCAGTTTTTGTTAACGGCCATCCCGAGCGCTATCGCGAATATTCCGCAAGAATTCACGAAGTCCTCGGCCACTTTTCTCCGCTCGTCGAAATGGCTTCGGTGGACGAGGCGTATCTCGATATGACCGGAACCGAGCGCCTGCATGGCCGTCCGCTGCATTCGGCGCACCGGCTCCATGACGCCATGAAGTCGGCAACGCAATTAAACTGCTCGATTGGAATCGGCGCCTCCCGCCTGATCGCAAAGGTTTCTTCGGCCAAAGCGAAGCCGAATGGTGTGCTCTGGGTATTACCCGGCGAAGAAGCAAAGTTTCTCGCGCCACTCGCAGTCGCCGACATTCCCGGCGTTGGCAAAGTGATGGAGCAGAAATTGCACGCCACCGGCATTCAGAAAGTCGGTGACCTGGCGCGCCTCGACGAGCGCGATCTGGAAAATCGCTTTGGAAAATGGGGACTGGCACTGGCTGGTAAGTCGCGTGGCGAAGATGCGGGCGGATGGTTCGATTACCAGGTCGGAGAAAACGTCGACCCAAAATCCATCAGCCACGAACACACCTTCGACAACGATACGGGCGACGCCGAACGCTTGCAGTCCACGTTGATGCGGCTCAGCGAAATGGTGGGACGGCGACTGCGGGACGGCGGATACTATGCCCGCACCCTTCAGCTCAAGCTCCGCTACCAGGATTTCTCGACCATCACGCGGGCCCATTCTCTGGACGAGCCGACGCAAATGGATCACCAGATCTTCGAAGAGGCGCGGCGTCTTTTTTTCGCCAACTGGAAGCCGGGTGCCGCGGTGCGGTTGCTCGGAGTGCAGGCCTCGAATTTCGAATCCGCCGCCACCCAACTAGACTTGCTGGAGCCTTCGCGGGACGAACGCTGGCGGAAAGCACTGGCTGCCGCGGATCATCTGCGGGACAAGTTTGGAGAAGGTGCGGTCGGCCTCGCCCGAGGAATGAAAGGCGGCTTCCGTGAACGTGTCCACGAAAATCCAGCGGCTTTGCCGGGCAAGAGTGGCAAAAACAAGAATGCCCCAAAGAAGTCCTGACGGAGCGGAACTGCTCGGCGAAGGAAGCCTACGAAATATATTCTCGAATGTATTCGTCGCGCGAAGTGGCAAGCTGGTGAGCATCGCCGTCGAAAATGACCTTTGCATCCCGCAAAATCAGAAAGCTCATTTGCACTTCGCAAAACTGGCCCTTGGGCAGGGCGACCATCTGGTTGGTAGCTTTGTCAAACTGGTGCGTCGCCATGGTGAAAGCATCCTGCAGGCGATGAGTCACCAGAAGTGCGCTGGTCTTATAGACATCGCGCTGTTTCATGATGAGTTCGACGATCGTATTCGAGGTTACCGGGTCCAGTCCGCCGGTCGGCGAATCGTAGAGCAGCACCTCCGGCTCGGTGATGATGGCGCGAGCGATGGCCACACGTCTGCGCATGCCACCCGACAATTCCGACGGGCGCATATCATAGGTCCGTTCCAACTCCACGAAGTGGAGCACCTCGCGCACCCGCCGCTCGATTTCCTCGCCCGAGATATGCTCTTCCATGAGGCGGAAGGCCACGTTTTCATAAACCTTAAGCGAATCGAAGAGCGCGCTTTCCTGGAACACGATGCCGACGCGCCGGCGCAGGTCAAACAATTCCTGTTCTGACATGCGCGTCACTTCTTCTCCGAGCACAAAGATGCGCCCGCTATCGGGCCGCAGCAACCCGATCGCCAGCTTCAGAAGCGTGCTCTTGCCCGAGCCGGCAACTCCGAAAATTGCCTTGGTTTCGCCGTGCTCCAGGTGGAAAGAAATGTTCTGCAGCACGACTTTCTCATCGAACGCAATGGAAACGTCGTCAAACTCAATCGCGTAGCCCGAGGGGCTTGCGACCGAGGCTGCCGGATTTTCAATGGGCAGAGTGGGCACCGGCATGCTTTACCTGTAACCGAAAATTGCGAAGATCAATTTAGTGACAAAGAAGTCCACGATCAGAATCAGCACCGATGCCGCGACCACGGCCTGAGTTGTCGAACGACCCACTCCCTGCGTCCCACCCTTTGTGGACATCCCGTAATAGCAGCCCACTGTCGAAATGATGAACCCAAACAGTACCGGCTTGATCAGACCAGTGAAAACGTCGCGGAAGACAAGAATCTGCCACACCGAAGTCCAGTACTGATTCGTGTCCACTCCGAACAGCAGATGCGCCACCCCGTAGCCCCCAATCAGCCCTAGCAGGTCGGCAATGATCGTAAGGAAAAACAGCATGAAGCCGGTGGCTCCGATGCGTGGCGTGATCAGCTTCTTGGTAGGATCGGTGCCGAGCGCGCGCATGGCATCGATCTGCTCGGTCACGATCATCGAGCCCAGTTCACTCGCCATGCCGGAAGCATTACGCCCCGCCACCATCAGCCCTGTGATCAGCGGCCCGAGTTCGGTGACCATGCCCAGCGAGACGAGCTGGCCGATGAGTGTTACCGAGCCAAACCTTTGCAAGGTACTCGCCGCATTCAGCGCCAGCAGCGCTCCGACCGAAAGTCCGGTGAGAATAACAATCGGGAGAGAACCAACACCGATCAGATCCGCCTGCTGCACCATGTCGGCCATGTACAACGGGCGGCGGAAGAAATTCGCCAGCGACTGGAACGACAGCAGAGTGTATTCCTGAACCGCCAGCACAACGTCTTTGGCGACTTCAATTGGCGAGATCAGTTCGAGTTCGAAGGCCATGTTTGGTCAGGCAACTTCTGGTCCAGAAACTATAGCAGAGCGGGAAAAATCATCGGGTCATCGGGGTGATCAAAAATCCCACGAACCTTGCGGGTTTCAGATGACCCGATGGTCCCATGCCCCGATCACCCGATCCTACTCCCGGTTCTTCTTCTTGATCTCGATCGCCAGCCGTTTGATTTTCTGATTCAGCGTGGAAAGCGGCACGTGGAAGCGTTCCGCCGCTTCAGTCTGATTCCAGCCGCATTTCTCCAGCATATCGATGATGATCCGCCGCTCGCAGTCTTCCATGATGCTGAACAGCGTTGCCCCTGCGCTCGCGTCCATGGCTGGAATCGAGTTTCCCCGGCCCACGATGTGATCGGGCAGCAGGTCGACCCCGATGTCGCTGTCGGAGGAGAGAACCACCGCCCGTTCGACGGTGTTTTCCAGTTCGCGAACATTGCCCGGCCAGGAGTAGCTCACCAGAGGCCGCAAGGCCTCGGTCGCGATGCGCCGCCGGGGACGCTCATTTTCTTCCGAATATTTCTGCAGGAAATGCTGCACCAGCAATGGAATATCTTCACGCCGCTGACGCAGCGGCGGCAGATCGATGCTGATTACATTCAGCCGGTAGAACAGGTCTTCGCGGAACTTGCCTTCGCGCACCAATTGCCGGAGATCCACGTTGGTGGCCGCAATGATACGCACGTCTACCTGAATCTCTTGCACGCCGCCCAGGTGCATGAACTTGCGATCCTGCAGCACCCGCAGGATCTTGCTCTGTGTGTCCATGCTCATGGTGCCGATCTCATCGAGAAAAAGCGTGCCCCGGTCGGCAACTTCGAATAACCCCTTCTTCGACGCGATCGCGCTCGTAAACGCGCCTTTGACATGCCCGAACAGTGTCGATTCGAGCAAGTCCGGCGGGGTTGATCCCGAATTAACCGGCACAAAAGACCGGTCGCGCCGCGACGAATTCAAATGGATCGCCTTGGCGATCAACTCCTTGCCCGTCCCGCTTTCGCCCTGCAGCAGCACCGTCGAACGACTCGGCGCAACCTGCGCGACCAGATCGAAAATTTTCAGCATGGGCTCGCTCTTGCCCACGATGTTTTCAAAGTTGTAGCGCTGCTTGAGCGCGCGCTTCAGCTGAATGTTTTCTTCTTCCGCCTTCTGGCGGGCGACTGCGGCCCGAACGTCAGCCAGCAGCTTTTCGTTGTCCCATGGCTTTTGAATGAAATTCGTGGCCCCGGATTGCATGGCGCGCACCGCATTCTCCACCGTGCCATACGCGGTGATCATGATGACCGCCTGCTGTGGATGCAGCACCCGAATCTCCGCCAGCACGTCCATGCCATTCTTGTCAGGCAAAGCGAGGTCGAGCATGACCACATCGAACGTGCGCTCGCCAATCTGCGTCATACCTTCACGAGCGCTCCCCGCCACCGCTACGGTGTAGCCCTCGAGTTGCAGAAGCGTCTCCAGCGACTCCCGGATTTCCGCTTCATCGTCAATGATGAGGATTCTGCCCGCGCTCTCCGCCGTCTCCTTCGGACCACGGCGCGCGCCCGTCGCTACTTCCGGCATTGCGCGCTCGGCGCTTGAGAGTTCGGATACCGATGTTTCAGACACTGATAGTTCAGACATGGACTGCCTTCCTGATGAGCGGGAAATCCAGAGTAAAGGTGGTGCCTTCGCCCGGACGGCTCTCGACCCGGATATTCCCCGCGTGCTCCTGAATGATGCCGTACGTGACAGAAAGCCCCAGACCGGTTCCCCGGTTCTGCCCTTCGGCGGGATTTGTCTTCGTGGTGAAAAATGGATCGTAGATCCGCTGAATATGCTCCTGCGCAATGCCAGAGCCGGTATCGGAAACGCGCACGCTGACGAATTCACCATTCAGCGTCGCCACGTTCAGCGTTCCGCCTCCACTCATCGCATCCTTGGCGTTGAGGAACAGATTCAGAAACACCTGCTGCAGGCGTCCCGCGTTGCCCTGAATCAGCGGGAGCCTCTCCTGCAGATCGGACCGCACCTGGATGTGCGCCACCTTGAACTGGTGTTCCAGCAGCGCCAGCGTATCCGCAATCACCTTGTTCAAGCTGATTTCCGTCAATTCTGTCCCGGTGGTGCGTGAGAAATTCAGCAGGTTGTTCACGATCTCTGAAGCGCGAAAAGTCTGCTTGGTGATCTTGTCGAGCACGCCGGCCTTCTGCGGGTCCGAGTGCAACTGCTTCGCCAACATCTGCGTGTAGGAAGAAATCACTGCCAGCGGAGTGTTCACTTCGTGCGCCACGCCTGCGGCGAGCAGCCCAATCGAAGAAAGTTTGTCGGCCTGGGTGAGCTGGACCTCCAGTTCGATCCGCTCCGTGATGTCATCCATGATCACCAGGCGTCCGACCACATTGAACTTCCGCGTCACCAGCGGCGCCATGGCGACATTGACGACGCGCGACTCGCCCGTCGGAGTCACCAGACGGAACTTGTAAAGATTGTGGATCCCCGGATTCTGCCGCACACGGTAAAACTCTTCCACGAACGCAGCCGGGAAAACTTCGCTCAACGCGCGCCCCACCACCTGCCAGCGTGGCTGCGCATACATCACTTCCATCTGCGAATTCCACGATTCGATGCGATCCTGCAGATCGACCGCCATCACCCCAACGTTGATCGATTCGACAATATTCTCGTTGAAATCCTTCAAACGCTCATACTCGCTGACCTTTTGTTCGAGCGAAGCGTACAGCCGCCCGTTCTGGATCGCGATCCCGATGTATCCCGCCAGCGCCTGCAGCAATTCCACATCTTCACTGGAAAGAAAGTCGCCCTGCACCGTCTTGCCCAGCCCGAGGAAGGCAATGGTCTTTTGCCGCGCATGGCACGGAATGTAGTAGTTCAGATCCAGCCGTCCAATCGCTTCCTGCGCCAGCGCATTCTCCCGCGGCAACTGGTGCGTGTTTTCGAAAAAGATATGCCCGGCCGCATCTTCGATTCGCGGCTTCGCCAGAAACGACAAATCCAACCCAGTCACGTGCGCAATCCCAAATGACTTCGACAGTTCAAAACGTGAGGAATCGCTGTTCCCGAGGAAAATCGCAATGCGATCCACCAGCAGCGTACGCGCCAGCCGGTCAACCAGCGCCGAGAGCATTTTGTCGATATCGGTCTCCGAACTCAGCTCCCGTCCGAACTCGATCAGCGTCCTACGATAGTCGTAGCCCGTGCGGAAAAAAAACTGGTCCAGTTTGCCCTGAATCCATTTCCGTACCGGATCGAACAGCAGCGCCGTAACCACTACCGCCACCACCAGCCCGTAAGGGCCCGAGCTCGGCACGCGCGCGTGCACCAGTTCGGCAATCGCCGCCACCACTCCGAAGTAAGCGCCGACAATGGCCGCCGCCGCCAGGGTGTACGCCATGCCACGCTTGAAGATCAGGTCCACGTCCATCAACCGGTAACGGAAAATGGCGTAGCCAAAGGTCAGCGGTAGCAACCCGAGCGACAACACCGACACCTTCATGGTCAGTGAAGGCATCACTCCAAACAGGTACGGCAGAACGTAGCAAAGCGTAAACGGAGTTATCGCCAGAATCGTGCCACGGGTGATCCATTTAAGCTGCTGCCGAAGAATCGGAGTGCTCGCCTGCCGGTAGTTGTTCCAGAGAACCGCCGCCGCTAAGACGAAGAAGATCGTCAGATAAGCCCAATGGACTCGGTTCAGGTTGAACAGCAACCCCGCGCTCGCCTGCAGGTATTCGAACGCCAGAACCTGGAGTCCGAGAAGTATCGCTCCCGGCAGGTAGAGTAGCGGAATCGTCCGGCGATGCCGGCTGACAAACTCCCGCCGCTCTGGGAAGGTTAAAACAAAGTGCAGGAACAGCGCCGGCTGCAACAACCACGCAATCTCATTGGCCCACAGGACGATCCAGTCGAAGGCGTTGAGCTTACCCGTGTAGTGCAGCGAGTAGAAGACGAACGAAACCAGGCAGAAAATGTAAAAATGCGTCGAACCCACCGCCGTCCACCGCCGCATCAGCACATAAAGCCCTATGCTCAGGTAAATCAGCGCGATCAGCCGCAGCCAGTCGTTCATCGAGCGCTCGGCCGGAACCAGCACCACTTCGACGTCCAACGGAACCGACCCGCGAATCAATGAGTAAGTCGCCTTCGACCAGACGCCCGAATAATAGAGCTGCCGCGTTACCGAGGCCAGACTATCCACCGATCGCCCGTTAATGCTGACGACCTCGTCCCCGCGCCGGATCCCCGCCCGTTCTGCCGGACCATTGGGTTCCAGCCGATCCGCGAGTAGGCGGCCTTTTCGCTCCATCCACCATGCGCCATCGTCCGGGATTGCCGACTGGTGTTCGATCTTGTAGTTGAAGCCGGCGAATACAATGGCCGCAACTGTCAGCAGGGCCAGCAGGATGGCGGTAAACCGGGCCTCAAATTCGCGGTTCATGGGCTGGGGCGGCTGCGCGCCGTGCACGGATACACGACGCCGTTCAGGCATAAGCAACTTCACTGCCACCCCTCCCTCGTTGCCAACCCTCGGTAAGTGTCACCCGTACAACTACTTCCACAATTATAGAGACGTTTTCGGATAGCGACTATGGAATATGGAAGGTAGCTTCTTCTTTTTGGGATGTCATAGCCTTGCAACGCCGACCCCCAGGGTTCGTTGATCCACAGCCCCTTCGGGCCGGGGAACAAAGTAAAAAGGGTCTGGGAGTTGGTTAGCCTGAGGGAACTAGCGGAATTGATGGAGGCATGTTTCTGCGCTGAAGTTAAGGTGACGTGCCCAAACCCTGTCTTGGTTGTTGAGGGGTTCGTGAACCTTCCCCAATCCCCGAACCCCTCACTTACTGGCCTCACCAGGCTCGTTTAGCTTCTACTCGCCGAGGAGCGGTGAGCAAATCCTGCAAGTGAGTCCGATATTGCTCCAGATCGCTCGAAACGTCCATGGACGCCGTCTGAAGCCGTCTGAACTGATCTGAAGAAATTCACGGTCCGCCGCTTGACACCGCCATCCGCACAGCACAAACTTTCTGAAACTGAGTTGCTGGCCGTTTAGACAAATGTTCTCAGAGGCGCGGCTCGCCTAACACCCATTTGCACCAAGAGTAGTGCACTGTCTGACAACAGGAGTTGTGGATTGCCCGACAAGAAGATCCGCTTCGACGATTTCGAGCTCGATTACGCCCGCTTCCAGCTCTACCGCAACGGCGTCCCCATCCGCCTCGAGGGTCTTCCGCTCCAACTGCTGATGTTCCTCGCAGAAAAACAGGGCCAACTGGTCACCCGCGAGGAAATCGCCACCGCCCTCTGGAGCAAAGACGTCTTCGTCGACGTCGAGCAGGGAATCAATACCGCGATCCGCAAAATTCGCCGCGCCCTCAACGACGACGCCTCCGAACCCAACTTCCTCCAGACCGTAGTCGGAAGGGGTTACCGCTTCGTAGCCCCCAACGCCGAGGAGCATTTCAGCGGCTCGCAGCCAGCCGATGCATTCACCGTCTCCCCCGAAGAACTGGGACGAGCCATCATGACCGCTGCCGGCCTCGACCCGGAAAATCCGCGAGGAAAGCCAGTCCCCATACCAAAGCCCCTGAAATCCCCGTAGAGACTGGGCTTCCCCGTATCTGCGTCCGTCCGGCGTCCAGCCTTAACCCGTTCTACAATAAATCCATGTCTCGCCTCGACCAGATTGCCGATCTCGAAAAGCGCTTTCTTCTTCCCACCTACCACCGCTATCCCGTAGCCTTCGAGCGTGGCAAAGGTGTCTTCCTCTACGACTTCGAAGGCAGAAAATATCTCGACTTCGTCGCGGGACTCGGCGTAAACGCGCTAGGCCACGCACATCCGCGCATAGTGAAAGCCATTCGCGAGCAGGCCGCCCGCGCCATTCATCTTTCGAATCTCTACTACAACGAATACCAGGGCCAGTTAGCTGCACGCTTGTGCCAACTCTCCGGCCTCGATCGCGTCTTTTTCTCCAACAGCGGCACCGAGGCCATGGAAGGTGCCATCAAACTGGCACGCCTCGCCGGTCACAAAGCCGGCGGCAATGCCAAATCGCAACTCGTCGCTCTGCAGGGTTCCTACCACGGACGAACTTTCGGCGCCATGTCGCTGACCGGCCAGGAAAAATATCGCAAAGGCTTTGAGCCCATGCTCGAAGACGTGACCTTTGTAGCGCAGAACAACGTTGAAGCGCTCCACTCCGCCGTCAACGCCAACACCTGCGCCATCGTGCTGGAACCCATCTTCGGCGAGGGCGGAATCCTCGAATGTTCCGAAGAATTCCTCCTTGCCTGCCGCACCCTGGCCGACCATCATCAAGCCGCGCTCATTTTCGACGAGATCCAATGCGGTCTCGGCCGCACCGGCAAACTGTTCGCCTTCCAAAGCTTCGCAGTCGTCCCCGACATCGTCGCCGTCGCCAAGCCAATCGCCGCCGGCGTGCCGCTCGGCGCCTTCCTCTCCAAAGAACATTTCGCCTCCGCCATCTCGCCCGGACAACATGGAACAACTTTTGGCGGGGGGCCGCTGGCCTGCCGGGTCGGCCTCGAGTACCTGGCCATCGTCGAAGAAGATCGCTTGCTTGAAAACGTCGTGAAGGTTGGAGGCTACCTGCATCAGCAACTCCAGCAACTGGCAGACAAATTCGCCGCCGCCCATGAAGTTCGCGGCCGCGGCTTCATCCAGGGTCTGGTACTAGACATCCCCGCTCGCCCCCTGGTCGAGCAAGCTCTGGCCGAGGGCGTGCTCTTCAACGTAACCCAGGACACCGTCCTGCGCTTCCTGCCGCCATTCCTTCTGGAGGAAAAGCACGTGGACAAAGGCATCCGGGTGTTAAAGAAGTTGCTCAGTAAAAAGCGGAAAAAAACCCGGTAGAGCGGCTCGCCACCGTCTTCTTGCGCGTGGCAGGTATGCTGATAGGACCACCCCTTCAAGACGATGTCCCTGCGACGATTGGCTTGTCGCAGCAAAAAAGGAGGGGAGCCAGACTTCAGCTCCCCATAGCATTAGAGGCGATATCAATTAGTAAGAACCACTCTGCGAGGAATTCGTTGCCCATCGAAACGCAAAATCCCGAAGAAAAATTCATCGGCAACCGCAACGCTCGCCTGAGCGCCGCGCCCGGCGAAACCATCGAAGAGCACTGGCTCGACCTCCCCGACGGACGCATGCGTTACCTCAAAGCCGGCTCCGGCCCCGCGCTCATCCTGGTGCACGGCCTCATGGGCTATTCCTTCTCCTGGAGATTCACCATCCCCGCGCTCGCGCCCCACGCCACCGTCTATGCCATCGACAATCTGGGCGCGGGATTCTCCACCGCGCGCCAAGGCATTGACTCGACCGTCCGCGGCACTGCCGAGCGCGTCCTCCAATTCGCGGACGTCCTCGGCATCCAGGACTTCGACCTGCTCGGCACCTCGCATGGCGGTGGAGTCGCCATCATAATCGCCGCGATCTGCGCCGACCGCGGCCGCATCAAACCAGACACCCCGCGAAATGGACCGCGCCTGCATCGCCTCATCCTGGTCGCTCCCGTCAACCCGTGGTCGTCGCACGGCAAGCGGTTGGCTCCGTTCCTCGGCAGCCCCGCCGGATCCCTGATTTTTCGGCACACCGTCGAGCAGTGGCGCTCCCTCGACCACCTCTGGCTGCGCCGCCTCTTCGGCGACCGAGCGAAAATTCCGCCCGACTCGCTTGCTGGCTACCGCCTGCCAGTATTCAAGAATCACGCCTTCCGCCACGCCGCGCGCATTGTAAAGAGTTGGACTTCAGACCTGGCCGAATTGGAAAGCGCGCTTCCGAAGATTCGCCATTACTCCACGCTTCTTCTCTGGGGAACCAACGATCGCGCCGTCGATTTCCGATCCGCCGAGCCTCTGCGCCGGAATTTTCGTAACGTCCGCCTCGTGGCCTTCCAGGGAGTGGGCCACCTCCCCTATGAAGAAGCGCCCGAAGACTTCAATCGCGCACTGATAGAATTCCTGACCACCCCTCTGCCTACTCAGTTCTCAGTTCCCAGTTCTCAGAAAACGGATTTGACTGAGAACTAAGAACCGAGAACTGAAAACTTGTTTCACATCCCATGCACCACGAAATCTTCAATTGGCTTCGTACCTTCATCGCCGACTATGGCTACTGGGCTGTAGCTCTAGCGCTCTTGTGTGAGAGCGCCGGCATCCCCGTCCCCGGTGAGATCACGCTCCTTTTAGCGAGTTTCCTCGCCTACTCCGAACACCAACTCCAGCTTGGATGGATCATCGTAGTAGCCACGTTAGCCACCACCCTCGGTGGTGACCTCGGCTACGCGCTCGGCCAGTTTGGCGGACGTCCCCTCCTCGATCATTACCGGAGCGTATTTCGCATTTCGTCGGCCGCGCTGAAGCGCGGCGAAGAAATGTTCGCCCGTTACGGAGCCGCCGCCATCTTCTTTTCCCGCTTCATCTTCGGCATGCGCGTCTTCGCCGGACCGCTCGCCGGAGTCCTGCGCATGCCCTGGCGAGCCTTCGCTCTCTTCAACTTCCTCGGTGCCGCCGCCTGGGTCACCGTCATCGCCAGCGCCGGATACCTCTTCGGCCATCACTGGCACATCTTGCTGCGAACCCTGCAGCGCGTCAATCTAGCTGTTTTGATGGTCGCCGGAGCCGCCGTCCTGTTTCTATGGTGGAAGTACCGGCACCATCCTTCGACGCAAAATGATTAAAGCCCCCTCCGTTTTCTGAGATGGCTGACGCCACCCTACCGCGAATTCCAATCCAACTGGGCGCCGGGCTGGCCTACGTGTCTTTCGTCACTTTTCCTCCGCGGGCTCACAGTCATATGCTGGCAGAAGCATAGAGGAACCCCATGAAAATCAAGTTTCTGCCGCTCTTGCTGGTAATGATCGCCACCTCTGCGATGGCCGCCGACAAATACCTCTCCTCTGATTTCGGATTCGCCGCCGCCTTTCCCGCCGACGTTGTCCAGACGCAGGTCACATCAGATGTTTCGACCTTTGTCGCTGGCGCCCCCGGCGGCGGCTGGGTAGCTCAGGTCAAAGCCTTCAAGAATGTCACCATGCCGCAGGACGTCGGCAAGAAATTCATGGAGACGAAGCTCGCCGAAGTTCTGTCGGATGGTGGGATGACCCAAACCGGCAACAGCTCTTATACTCAGTTTCATCACTACCCGGCTCTTTTCACAACCGCGACCTTCTTCGTCAACAACGCCAACACCAGCTATCTGTCTCGTCGTGTCGCTGTAGATTTGGAGCTCATCTTCGTCCCCGCCCAGAATCGTTTTTATTTTGTCGCCGGTTGGGCAGTTCAGGGCCTGGATCGTAGCGCCATACAGCCCTTCATCAACTCCTTCGAATTAAGATAAGCGGAGAAAAACACTCCGCTTCGAGCACGGCGGTCCAAACTATCTTCGGTCACTTCCCCTTGCTGCTCCGTCATCATATTCTGTAGAAGCATCGGCCACGGAGAGCAGCCTGATCAGCAAAACAATTTCCGCTGTGGAACAAGATAGCCCGAAGCCTTCGGACCTCCGCTTTCAGTGGCTCGGACTTTCGCAGCTCTGGGTGCGCTTCCTGCTCGCTCTCGTCGGCCTGGCGCTCGCCTTCGCCGCCGCGCTCTTTTCCACCGTCTCCCGCGAAGCGGGCAGCATCTGGGGAACGATCGTTCTCGCCTCCGCCGCGCTCTTGCTCGCGACCTTCGTCGGCCTCACCACCGTCCCCTATCTCGCCCGTAGGGTCGTCGCCAGCCGCGTTCGCGAAGCCATGGATTACGACGTGACCCGTGCCGGCCTTATCTACATCCTCATCAGTGTCGTCATCGGAATCGCCGCCATCAACACCGGCAACAACCTGCTCTATGTTGTCGTGGCGGCCTTGCTCTCTGCCATCCTCGTCTCCGGCGTCGCTTCCGCCCTCGTCCTCCGCAATCTCGAACTCGACGTCCAGTTGCCCGACCACGTTTTTGCCCGACGCCCCATGCTGGCTCGCCTCTTCCTCCGCAACGCCAGTTCGTGTCTGCCCTCGTTTTCCGTACGCGTAGTTCCGGCCAGGCGCAAACCGAATTCCAAAGGTGATTGGCATTGGGAGGCCTACACCTTCGGCTGGCCCAGGAATCGTGCTCCCCAGGACCAGTGGTTCCATTTGCCCGACCGCCGCTTGCGTCGCGTGCTTCGCGAAGCCGAAAAACCGATCCTCCAAAATCCCGTCTATTTTCCTTTTCTCGCGCCTCTGCAAAAACTTCGTGCCGAAATCGAGCTCAGCTTCCTTTCCCGTGGACGCTACGCGGAGAAAAACTTCGGGCTGGCCACCCGTTTTCCTTTTTCGTTCCTGATGAAAACCCGCCGCATCAACCTCCTCCGCGAAGTCATCGCCTTTCCCCAGGTCGAATCCACCGATCAGTTCCTTGAAATTCTTCCCATGGTCACTGGCGAATTCGAGAGCTATGTCAGCGGACGCGGCAACGACCTTTACCTCATCCGCGACTATATGCCCGACGACTCCGCCCGGCATGTCGATTGGAAAGCCACCGCCCGCACCGGCGCGCTGAAAGTCCGCGAGTTCAGCCGCGAAGATGAGCGCAAACTCCGCATCGTATTCGACAACTCCGCGCCAGGAGTCCTGCCTCCCGCAGTCTATGAGCGCGGCGTGCGTCTAGCAGCCTCGCTCGGATGGCACTTTCATCACGAAGATGTTGAAGTATCTTTTGTCGCGCCGGGACTCGAACCCACCGAAGACGTTTTTGTCTTCCTGCGTTACCTGGCGCTGGTCGAACCGCAAGAGGCTACCCCGGTCTTCAGTCGTCTTCGCGCCAGTGAAGATTTCAATCTGATCGTCACCGCGCGCGACCGCGACAGCCTTCCCTCGGCATTGGCCGCGAAATCCTACGTCATTTCCTTGGGTACAGTTACCGAAACCGCCCAGACCGCTCATCCTTAATCCAACGTTCCTGGTTCAGGAAATTCCATTTTTTCCCGCAGCCCCCGGGTAACCGTTAAGAAGGTAATGGTTACTAAGGTTACCTAAGTAGGTTGACCCCAAAGGGTACCTTGCCTCAGGATGAACTGGAAGGGATCAACAGCCTTCAGGGGTGCTGAACTTTTCCCCTGCACTTCCATGATGTTCAACAGACATACCGTCGTCCTCTGTTTGTGGTGCTCGCAACCGATCTTGCAATCGGCGGTGGCCCTCATTCTGTGGCGTCGAAACCTGGCCAAAAAATTTCCCGTATTTTTCGTATTTGTGCTCGCTCAACTGGCAAATTTTGCCGTCATGTTTCCTCTTTGGCTCGCTGGTAACTATGACTGGTTCACCGGAAACTATGCCCTCTACTTCGGCCTCTTCTGGCTGGGAGAGGCGATCAACGCCATCCTCGGATTCAAGGTCATTCACGAGGTCTTCCTCGATGTATTCCGCCCGTATCACACCCTGAAAGATCTTGGCACTCTGCTGTTCAAGTGGGCCGGGGTTGTAATGCTGCTGGTTTCCGTCGTCGTCGCCTTTTCGAATTCGTATGATCGTAGTCCCCTCGTGCACTCCATTACTACCTTACAGCGCTCCGTCCGGATGGTGCAGTTGGGCCTCATCCTTTTCCTGCTCTTCTTTGCTCGCTTCTTGGGAGTATCGAGGAAACAAATAAGCTTTGGCATCTCGCTCGGCTTCGGGCTCTTCGCAGGCGTCGAACTGCTGCTCTACGCCTTGAACTCTGGAGGATTTGTCAGGCAGGGTGTGATGAACATGGTTAACATGGTGAGCTACAACCTCGCCATTTTCATTTGGCTCGGTTACTCGCTCTCGCGCAAAACCGTGCGTGAGGCCGGAGTCAATCACCTGCAGACCCAGCGCTGGGAACAGAGCCTCGCCGATCTTCAACATCCCGTCGCTTCTGATTCTCTGATTCCGATGTTCGAGGGCATGGTAGAGCGGGCGTTTTCGCGCAGCTCCAATCTGGAGTCCATCGAAAGCCGGACGCCGCTGAACCTGCAAAGTGATCCACTCAAGACAAACTCCGCCGCCGCTGGCTCCAAACCAGGACACTAACCCTCCCTAACTGCAGAAAAACGCCCTCCGCCAAAACCTTGTCAAGTGGTTTTTTAGGGGATTCATCCCGCTCCTTTTTTGCCCCCTCAACTGCAACCATCACTTTAAGGAATGAGCACAAACGGCGCGTCTTTTGGCCGCTCCCGGCCTCATCCGCTCAATGTGATTTTGGTCACAGCCCCCATCGACCTCATAAGGCCCAATGAATCATAAAGTTGCACAAGGTGTTTATAATTCCCTCCGCCGCAGGTCGGCTGCATTTTTGAACCGGTCCTGGGGCAGACCCTAAGGAGAAAGTAAACAAATGAAACGTTCGCTCAGGGCGTTACTTCTGTTGGTAGGTTTGGTAGGAACATTTGGCTACGCGGCTGTTCCGAGAGTTGTCACTCACGGCGGACCGATACCATTATGTCCTCCCGATAAGCCACATTGCGACGCATAATCGCGATGCGGTAACCGTTACTTAGGTAACACAATGTAACGAGTGAAAAGCAATTTTTGGGCTGGCCACTAGGCCAGCCTCTTTTTTTACTTCGCCTCCCGATTTTCGACTCCCCCTTCCGGCTTCCCTTCCACTCCTGGCAATTTCGTTTCTGCGCTTGCGTCCCTACTGTCGACAGCCGATTCCACTGCCTCGCCACTGTTGACGTATTGCACGATAATCGAAATTCTCCGGTTCGACGGATCCAGCGCATCCTTGATGTTGCGGAGGCGTTGATCTGCGAAGCCCCTCACCTGCGACACCTGGTCTGGGCGCAGTCCCGCCTGTTGCATCAATCGCCGCGCCGCGTTCGCCCGGTCAGCGGAGAGCTCCCAGTTGCTGTAGCTTCCCTTGCCCGTAAACGGTTTGGCATCGGTGTGCCCTTCCACCGAAATGTGGTTGGGAAGTTTTCCTAATTCCACCGCTAACAGCGCTACTAACTCCTGCCCGCTGTTGTTCAGCGCCGAACTCCCGCTATCGAAAAATGTTCCCTTCTCCGATTCCAGCAGCTCGATCCGCAATCCTTCTGCGGTTACTGTCATCTCGATATTTTTTTTCAGTTTGTCGAGGTCGGTGATGTTTTGAATGCTCTTTTGCAGCTGCGCTTTCAGCTTTCCCATGTCCTGCTTCGTCAGTTGAAAGTTTTCGGCTGATCCTGAGACGGTTCCCGAAGCCACCGTTCCAACCTTTTTCCCGGTTCCACTCGGATCTTTGAAGTAGCCGCTGATCGCAATTTGCGTTTGCTTGCTGCTGTTGCTCATCAGCCACAACACGATAAACAGCGCCATCATCGCCGTCACGAAATCGGCATACGCAACCTTCCAGGCGCCGCCGTGATGACCTCCATGGGAGCTCTTCTTCTTGATGACAATAATGGGCGGGGGAGCCATCGTTCTCTATCCCGCGGCTGCCGCATCCGCGGCAGGCGGTGTGGCCGGAGCATCCTTCGCGCCCCGGCAAGCCTCTTCCACCACATTGAACGATGGGCGTACATGCCCTGGCACCATCCGCCGCCCAATCTCAACCGCCATGATCGGAGCTACCCCTTTCAGAAAAGCGATCATCGTCACCCGCAACACCTGCAAGAATTTGTGTTCGTCATCCGCCATTTTGCCCATGCGTGAAGCAAGCGGTCCCACCAGGCCGTAGCACAGCAGAATGCCCAGGAAAGTTCCCACCAGCGCCGCCGCCACCTTCCGTCCAATCTCTTCCGGAGGCCCGCCCAGCGCGCCCATGGTAATCACCACTCCCAGCACCGCCGCCACAATGCCCAGACCCGGCAGCGAGTCCGCCATCGTCGTCAACCCTGACACCGGCTCATTCGCCTCATGATGATGGACCTCCATGTCCCCTTCCAGCATCTGATCGAGATCGAAAACCTCGACCCCACCGCTTACCGCCATGCGCATCGTGTCGCACACAAACGCCACCGCGTGATGGTCCCTGCTGAAATCCTTGTATTTTGAGAACAACGCGCTCTTCTCCGGTTCCTCGATATCCGTTTCCAGCGCCACCAACCCCTCCTTGCGCGCTTTTTGCAGAAGTTCGTACATCATCTTCAGTGAATCCACGTAACGCTGCGTACCGTACTTCGACGACCCGAAGACTCCGATCAACCCGCTGATCATCTGCTTCAGCGTGTGCACCGGATTCGAGATCAGCACCGTCCCCATCGCCGCGCCGCCAATGATGATCAACTCCGCCGGCTGCAGCAGCACCTTGATGTTTCCGTGCTCCATCAGGTAGCCGGCCGCGATGCATCCGAAAACAACCACGATCCCAATGATCGAAAACATGCGACATCATCCTCGTGAGCTTCCCGAATCGCCGGCGCCGGTCGCCGCTGCCGTCTTAGCCGCCCGGCTCGACTGCGAAGGTTTCATCTCCCGCAGTATCGACTCCACATCGCCGCCCACCGCTGCCACCGCAAACGATACATGCGCCTTCACCAAAAACCGGCCCCCCCACCACGAAACTTCCGAATGGTGCAGCAGATTCCACAAGCTTTCCGCGGTCGTCGAAACCATCACCGGATTCGCCGTCGGCAGCACCGCCAGAAATTCATTCTCTGCCCAGCATCCCAGAAAATTCTCCCCATCCAGGCTGAGCCGCAGCGTGCGCGCCGCCGCCCGCAGAAAAGGCACCACCGATTGCTGCCCATGTTTCGCGCGAAATTCTTCCAGCCCCAGAATCTGAATTCTCAGCACGCCAAAACCGAGGCGCGATTCCTCCATGCCAGCGATGCATTCCTTCAGGAAAGCTCGCGTCAATCGCCGCGATGGAATTCCCGTAACCGCGTCCAGGCACCCATACAGCGGAAGCCCCGACGCCTCCTCGCGATACACAAACGCTTCTTCAAACAGAACCGCCACTCCCGCAATCGTGTCCCCGTACTCCAGTATCGGACGAGTGCGTATCTTCACCGCCGCCCGGTGCCCATTCTTATGCAAATACGAAGCGCTGCATTGCTGCGGCTTCTGCTGGCTCAGTGTCATCGCCACTGGACAACTCTCTCCACTCAAACTGCTCCCCCGCCGGTTGCACGCGAATACCACTTCTTCCAGCACATGTCCCACAACTTCGTGCGATAAGCGCCCCGTAAGATGTTCCGCTCCCCGATTCCAGAACCGGATCCGCATCTCCCGATCCACGATGTAAATCCCCACCGGTAAGTCCTCAACCAGATGCCGGAACAGTTTCGGATTGTCCACAAGGTTAGGTGACATGGCTCAGCGCGCCGCCTTTCCCTTCTATCGGCAGCCTGCGATGAATCGACACCGCACTCTTCGACCCAGGTTCGCGCAGGTTCGTGAAGATGGGGAGAGGAAGGCCGAGAACTTAAGTAACTTCTGCTTTTCCGCCGCGCATTCTAAGATTCGGCGAGTCTAAGCCCAATTTTCCGGGTTACTACCAGCGAGTTCATTTTGCCGAAAGGCTTCCGAGGAGACCATGAAAACTGTTCGACATTGTGCCGTATTGCTGTGTTTTATCGCTGTCTGCGCCGCCCTATCCTTTGCCGATGATCCAGGAAGGCATCCCGCCTACCTCCACGCCCTCATCGATTTGCGCCACGCTCGCGCTCATCTCGAACACCTGACGCCTTCCGACCGAATGGACAACGAAGAAGAACGCGCCATCGCCGAAATCGACAAGGCCATCGGCGAAATCAAGCGCGCAGCCATTGACGACGGCAAGCCCTTGAGCGATCATCCGCCCGTCGACGCTCACCTCGGTTACAGCGGTCGTTATCACCGCACCCTGGAATTACTCGATAAGGCGCATCACGACATCTCCGAAAAAGAAGATGACGATTTCGCCCACGGTCTGCGGCATCGCGCTCTCGAACACATCGATGAAGCCCACCGCATCGTTCAACACCTCATCGAGCAAGCCTCCAACGACTAACCCGCACAACAAGCCGCGTCCCAACGAGCTAGGTGTCCCAGGTTCGCGCCCGTTCTTTGGGCGTTAGCCTGGGACCTGGAGTGCACCTCTCGCAGCGGGTGGCCCAGCATCAGTTGCACAACTCGCTGTGGTTGCCCCATCCTTAGCGGCTTTTCGCGAAGGGTGGGCCGCAATCGGATGGCACAAGGGACGCGCACGACTTAACACCCGCGCGAACTGCATACCCGATGCTGCCAGGCGCAGCTTTGACTCGGACACAAGAAAAACAACGTCTAGCGCTTCTGCCGTCACCGTATCCCCTCATGATGGCTGACTTTGAATCTGTCTTGAAAGGGCGCGGCTTCAGCCGTGCCGTAAACCCTCGATTTTCGCTGCGGCTCCAGCCGCTGAGGGAATGCCCCTTTCAAACTGCGCCGCCACCCACATTTCATTGACTAGCGCATCCCGCGTCCTTAAGATGAAGCGACCCAAAGCGACGGCTATAGAACTCAATCCGAAAAAAATGACCTGCCCAGAATGATCGGCCAAACTGTCTCCCATTACCGCATCGTGGAAAAACTCGGAGGCGGCGGGATGGGCGTCGTTTACAAGGCCGAGGATCTTACCCTCCGCCGCTTCGTCGCTCTCAAATTCTTGCCCGAAGACGTCGCCAAAGACGCTCAGGCGCTGGCTCGTTTCCAACGCGAGGCTCAAGCCGCCTCGGCTCTCAACCATCCCAACATCTGCACCATCTACGAAATCGGCGAGCAGGACGGGCAGCCCTTCATCGTCATGGAGTTTCTCGACGGCACGACGTTGAAGCATCGCATCGCCGGCCAGCCCCTGGAAACGAATACCCTCCTCGGCCTCGCCATTGAAATTGCCGATGCCCTCGACGCCGCCCACGCCGAAGGAATCATCCATCGCGACATCAAGCCCGCCAACATTTTTGTCACCCGGCGCGGCCACGCCAAGGTACTCGATTTCGGACTCGCCAAGGTCCTCTCCGCCGGATCTTCCCACCAGCTGGGAGCGGCGAATACGTCGAATACCATGACCGTAGCCGCCGATCAGCATCTGACCAGCCCCGGCTCCACCCTCGGCACCGTCGCCTACATGTCACCCGAGCAGGCGCGCGCCAAAGACATGGACGCGCGCAGTGACCTCTTCTCCTGCGGTGCCGTCTTCTACGAGATGGCGACCGGCACGCTACCCTTTCGCGGTGGCAGCTCCGCGGAAATTTACAAAGCCATTCTCGATGCCGCACCCGCCCCTGCCCTCCGTCTCAATCCCGACCTGCCCCCGGAACTCGAACGCATCATCGACAAGGCTCTGGAGAAAGATCGCACCCTTCGCTATCAGAGCGCAGCCGATCTGCGCACCGATCTCGCCCGCCTCAAGCGCGACCAGGACTCCGGACGATCCTCGAGTTCGTCCGCCGTAAGCAGCATGGCCGCGCCCGCCGCCATCTCCTCGTCTTCGATCACCGTCCCACCCCCGGCAAGTTCACTCAAGAAGCTGATCGGCGCTATCGCGGCCATCGTACTGCTCGCCGCTGCTGCCCTCACCGTGTACATCACCCGCGGAAAGTCCGAAACCCAAAAGGTTACTTCCATCGCCGTCCTGCCCTTCGTCAACGCCACCACCGACCCCAACAACGAGTACCTGAGCGACGGCTTGACCGAGAGCCTCATCAGCGCCCTTTCGCAACTCCCCAACCTCAAAGTCATGGCGCGCAGCACCGTCTTCCGTTTCAAGAACAATCAGGATGATCCCCAGAAAATTGGCCAGTCGCTGCAGGTCGGCGCCATCCTCATGGGACGCATCACTCAGCATGGCGACGAATTGGGCGTTCAAGCCGACCTCGTCAGCACCGCCGATGGCACCGAGCTCTGGGGATCGCATTATGTTCGCAAGCTCGCCGACGTCACCGAAGTACAAAGCGATATCACCCGCGACATTTCCTCCAGCCTGCGAATCCACCTCAACGGCAACGAACGGCAGCGCTTAGGCAAGGCCGGAACCACGAATCCCGAAGCCTATCGCCTCTACCTGGAAGGTCGCCAGCTCTGGTACGGGCGCGACCCCGCCGGCCTCAAGAAAAGCATTGATCTTTTCCAGCAGGCGATTGCCGCCGATCCCAATTATGCCCTCGCCTACTCCGGCCTTGCTGATACCTATAACGTCGCCCCCAGCTATATTCCAATCAAGTCCAGGCAAGCGGAACTGCTGGCCGGCGAAGCCGCCCGCAAAGCTGTCGCGCTCGATGACTCCCTCCCCGAGGCTCACGCCGCGCTCGCCTTCGCGTTGGCCAATGAGTGGAAATGGAAAGAGGCGGAGTCCGAATTTCGTCGTGCCCTTGAGTTGAACCCCAATAACGCTGCCGCCCACTATTTTTATGCGGTCGGCTGTCTCGCCCCCGAAAACCGTGTAGACGATGCGCTCGAACAGTACCGCATTGCCTTGTCTCTCGACCCGCTCTCCTCCATCGTCAGTACCAATTATGCTCTGCTGCTGTTCCAGGCCCGGCGCTATCCCGAATCGCTCGCGCAATTTCAGAAAGTTCTGGCGCGGGACCCGAATTTCCCTCCCGCGCACTACAAGTTATCGCAACTCTATGCCGCCACGGGCCGCTTCCCTGAGGCTGTCTCCGAAATGCGGAAGGCGTTTCCGGAACTCCCATCGGCCAGCGATGATGCCAAAGGTTATCTTGAACTAACCATGGCGATGGTCGATTCAGATCGCTCGGCCGCCGTGGCCGTCGCCTCCGCCCTTGCCGGAAACCGCGATCAGGCCCTCCAATATCTGGAGAAGGCCTATTCTGGCGGAGACAGCGAACTCCTGTTCGTTATTCGTAATCCGGGAATCGATTCGCTTCGCCCCGATCCGCGCTTCAAAGACCTGCTCCACCTCCTCGGACTGGAGGAGTGACGGGTGTAGCATGATGCCATGCTGGCCGGCACAGCCACATTCGTAGCGCCATGTCCTCATTAGCGATCTCGCTCCCTCGCATCGCTCGCCATAATCCACTGGCGGCCATCGGGGTGATCCTCGTCGCCATCTTCGCCTTCTCCGCCTTCTTCGCTCCCTGGATCGCCCCCCAGGATCCGGCGCACATCGATCTCCCCAACCGCCTCCAGTCTCCCTCCGCGCAACATTGGTGCGGCACCGATGAACTCGGCCGCGACATCCTCTCCCGCCTCATCTGGGGCGCGCGTATTTCGCTCCTCGTCGGCAGCAGCGTCGTCGCCGGTTCCCTTCTGCTCGGCCTCATCATCGGCAGTCTTGCCGGTTATTACGGCGGCGCCATCGACCGCTTCACCAATGTCGTGTTGATGAATGCCTTTCTTTCCTTCCCCGGCATTCTCATCGCCATCGCCTTCGTCGCCTTCCGCGGTCCCGGCATCTTCAATCTGGTGCTCGCTCTGTCGCTCGGAGGCTGGGTCGGCTACGCCCGCCTGGTCCGTGCGCAGGTGCTCGCGGTCCGCGAGCGCGAATTTGTCGAAGCCGCTCGCGCTCTCGGCGCTGGCGATCTCCACATTATTACGCGCCACATCTTGCCCAACATCATTCAACCCGTCATCGTGCAGGCGGCTATCGGCATGGCCGGAGCCGTTCTCGCCGAAGCCACCATGAGCTTCCTCGGCCTCGGCGTCCCCCCTCCAACCGCCAGCTGGGGATCCATGCTCAACGACGCCCGCTCGCACCTTCTCGATGCGCCTCATCTCGTGCTCTTCCCTGCCCTGACCGTGATGTTCGCCGTCCTCGCCTTCAACTTCATCGGCGACGCCCTGCGCGACCTCCTCGACCCGAGATTCCCGCATCGAAACCGGCCTCTAACCGGCTGATCCCAAAGCTCGCCAAAGCTCTTCCGCAAGGCAGCCCAGTCACCCACCTGGACCACTGAAATTTACCTGTTATTAACATTTGCCCTGGGATATTTTCGCCCAGGCAAGTTTGTCCGCATAAGGTGACATTTGCCCCGTTCCCACGTCTATTAGAAAGACTGGGGATCGTGGAACCTTTTCAGCGGGGATTCGTATCAATCAACATTAAGGCTGGTATTTATGGACAGACATAGGGAACTTCAATTTCAAGTGGAACGCTCCCACGATGTGGCGGTCATCAATTGCTCCGGACGCATGGTACGCGGAGCTGCGCTCGATAGCCTCCGACGCCGTATCGAGCAACTCGAGCGCGTTCGCGTGCTCGTGCTCGATGTTTCCGAAGTTGATCAACTCGATGCCTGCGGCTTGAGTACTTTGCTCCTCGTGCGTCGTTGGGCCACGCAGAAGTGTGCCCGGCTGAAGCTGGTGAATCCTCCGGCGTTTTTCCGCAACATGCTGGAGGCGACCCATCTGAATTCGGTGTTTGAGATTTCTTCCCTAAAAGAAGCCCTCTGCATCTTGCGCGCCAGCGAATGTCCTCCGCGGCATTACGCAGTCGCCTGAGCCATCCAGACTGAAGGGCGCGATGCGATATAATTCGCGCCCATGCAGTCCAACCTCAGGTGTCACTTATCACATGTCAGTTCTCAGGCCTGTCCCCTCAACCTCGTTGATAGCCCGTTTGTCCGCTTTCTTAAATTCGTAATCCACCATCGGAAATTCATCCGCCCGTTCTTTTCGGCGACGCTCGACACTTTCCATCCCCCCCGATGACGCATCTAGCCCGCAAGCTGCGCGTCACCGATTACTTCTCCCTCGGTTGGGGAACCATGGTCGGCGTCGGTTGGCTCGTCGTCATGGACGACTGGCTCCTGCGCGGTGGCCCGTTAGGCGGAATCCTCGGCTTCGCCATCGGCGGCGTTCTCCTGCTGCCCATCGGCTATGTCTACGGGAAACTGGTCATGGCCATGCCCGACGCTTCCAGCGAAATGGCCTATACCGCGAAGGTTTTTCCCCAGCCAGTCAGCTTCTACACCGGATGGATGATGATCCTCGCCTATTTCATCGTCTGCCCCTGGGAAGCCGTGGCTGTCGGCCGTATCGCCGGGTATATTTTCCCCGCGCTCGATTCCATCGAGCTCTACCACGTCGCTGGCAAGCCCGTGTACTTGCCCCATCTCGTCATCGGAATCGCCCTCACCACTTTGATCACAGTGGTCAACTATCGCGGCATCCGGCTGAGCGCCAGCTTTCAAAACTGGAGCACCTTCGGCACCCTCGCCCTCTTCATAATCTTCGTCGCTATCGGCGTCACCCGCGGATCGCCCGCCAACTTCCCGCCATTATTCACCCACACTCCGTTTATATCGATTCTGCTCGTGCTCCAGATCGTCCCCTACTACATGACCGGATACGAATCCGTCAGCAAGGCGGCCGAAGAAGCCAATCCGCAATTCCGCGCCCAGGGATTTTCTCGCGCTATCTATGCCGCCATCATCGTCGGCGCCGTCTTCTACATCATCGTCATCGCCGCCGTCGGCTTCGTCGCCCCCTGGCATGCGCTCACCGGCGAGCGCTTCATGACCGCCGTCGCCTTCGAGCACGCCGTCGGCTCGCGCTGGATCGTAAGCATCATTCTGAGCGCCACCTTGCTCTCGCTCTTCAAGGTATTCAACGGGAATTTCGTCGCCGCCAGCCGCTTGCTCTTCGCCATGGGACGCCGCGGCCTCGTCGATCCCCGCCTCGCCAGCATTCATCCGCGTAACCAGACACCGTCCGCCGCTGTTGCCTCCGTCGGCATCGCCACGGGTGCCTGCATGTTCCTCGGCAGCGCCATTCTCGTTCCCATCTCCGAGGTCGGCTCGGTCGCCTCCGCCACCGGATGGTTCGCCGTCTGTGCCGCCTATCTTTGCATGAAGCCCAGAATCGCCGATCGCCTCATCGCCTTACTAGGTGCCCTGGTCGGTTTGGCCATGCTGCTGATGAAATTCCTCCCCGCCGTTCCCGGCAGCTTCTCCGCTTCGGAGTGGCTCGCTCTCGCGCTGTGGATTATTCTTGGCACCACGGCGCGGTGGATGTCAGCTCGACACACCTCCACCAGCAAAATCAATCAGGGACAAAAATAAATGACCGCATTTCGCCCTTTCGCACTTTTCATGTTGTTGATCTCCTTGCTGATTTTTTGCGACTTCGCCCGGGCCGCCGACGCACCCTTCGATCTCGTCATTACCAACGGACACATCATCGACGGCACCGGCTCACCCTGGTATTCCGGTGACCTTGGAATTCGCAACGGCCACATCGCCGCGATCGGCAATCTTTCCGCCGCCCGCCGCGAGCGCACTCTCGACGCCGCTGGCAAAGTCGTCGCCCCAGGATTCATCGACATGCTCGGCCAGTCCGAAATCACCATCCTCGTCGATCCGCGCCTCCCCTCCAAGATCTATCAGGGCATCACTACCGAAATCACCGGAGAAGGCGGCTCGGCTGCTCCCCTCAACGATGCCATGATCGCGAACGATCGTCCCGGCTACGTCCATTACAAGATCGATCCCGACTGGCGGACCTTCCGCCAATTTTTCGCGCGCCTCGAAAAACAAGGCATGGGCATCAATCTCGCCAGCTACGTGGGAGCCACGCAGGTCCGGCGGTTCGTCCTGGGCGACGCCGATGTTCAGCCCACCTCTGCCCAACTCGAACAAATGCAGGCTCTGGTGCGCGATGCCATGCGCGACGGCACCGTGGGCGTATCGACCGCATTGATGTATGCTCCCGCGCCTTACGCAAAAACCGAGGAATTGATCGCGCTCGCTTCCGAAGCCTCGAGGTTCGGAGGAATCTACGCCACCCACATGCGCGACGAAAGCGACAGCGTTCTCGAAGCCATCGATGAAGCTGTCCGCATCGGCCGCGAGGCGCACATTCCCGTGGAAATCTGGCATTTCAAGGCCGCCGGCAAAAATAACTGGGGTCGCATGCCCGAACTGATTGCCCGCGTCAACCAGGCTCGCGACGCCGGCATTGACGTCACCGCCGACACCTACGCCTATACCGCCTGGTTCAACAGCATGTCGGCCTTCATTCCAGCGTGGGCGCACGATGGCGGAGACGCCAAACTAATCGAGCGCCTCAAAGATCCCGCATCCCGCGCCCGCATTCGCAAAGATATGGAGACGCCGTCCAAAGATTGGGACAATGAATGGCAGGAGATCAGCGGCCCTCAAGATGTAATGATCAGCGTTGTCCAGAATCCCGATCTGAAAAAGTTTCAGGGCAAACGCTTGACCGAAGTCGCGAAGGCATTCAATGAAGATCCAATGGATACCCTCTTCGACATCCTCATTCAGGACAAAGGTTTCACCGAATGCGCCGTCTTCGGCATGTCGGAGTCCGACGTCGCTCTCGCTTTAGTGCAGCCCTGGGTCTCCATCGATAACGATTCCTCCGGCACCTCGCCCGAAGGCATTCTCGGCGAGGAGCACCCGCACCCGAGAGCCTATGGCACCTTCCCGCGCATTCTGCGCAAATATGTAAGAGAAGAAAAGAAGCTCACCCTCGAACAAGCCATTCACAAATTCTCGGCTCTCCCCGCTCAGCGCATGCGACTCACTGATCGCGGAGTTCTGAAGCAGGGCATGTGGGCCGACGTAGTTGTATTCAATCCCAACACGATTCGCGACCTCGCAACCTTCGACGATCCCAACCGCTTCTCAGAAGGCATGGACTATGTGCTAGTCAATGGAGTGCCGGTAATTGAAGGCGGGAAGATGACTGGAGCGCTGCCGGGGAAAGTATTGCGGGGGGCGGGATATGCGCCATAGGGCTGGCTGTGGAGACGAGGCTTGGCTCACCTGTCACGTTACGCCTGGATTGGGGGGAAGTTATAACTCGTGAAAGAGAAGATCGTTTCCCATCTCATTCCGCCGGCTTGACTTATTATGTCCTGCCCACGCACAATGCTACCCACCAAGGTATGCCAGGAGGGCAAATATCGTGAGAGTCCTTAGCATCTGCGTTTATTTGCTATTGTTGTTTCCACTACTTGGGGTCCACAGCTGCACCGGTAAACAAGCGAAACTGCTCCCCACCAACTGCGATGTGAGTACCACCACCTGCACTGTGCACATCGACACTAGCAATGCCTCCTGTATCGCGGCGAAAGAGAATCCGCAGGACGTTCCCGTGGGGTACACGTTGATTTGGGCTCCGCCCCCTCCCACCACCCCACTTCACGTCTATTCAGCTAATTTTTGGTCATTGAAGGTACCTTTCACCCCAAGTTCTTCAAGTTCCGTGACAACGGTTGATGGCGGAGTGGGCGTGACGGTGACCGGGGACTCCGAGTGCAGATCGAGTACAACGACCGGCTGTTACTTTCCGTACGTTATTTTCAAGGACGGGACAAAAAAGTGTTCCGATCCCGGAGTCCACGTAATTCCTGATTAACTACTTGCTCGTCAGCAGTGCGTGAAAACGCGGGTCATGCTTCAAGTGATCGAAATCTGGAGTGTCGCGAATCAGTGTCCGCGAACCCCCAGCCGAAATCGACTTAGTCAGGAACTCCAGCGTCTTATCCGCGTCTCCGAAGTGGTTGTAGAGAATTGCGGCGCGAAATAAGACATCAGCGTCCAAGGGTGCAAGCTGCAATGCCTGTTTCATTTGTTCCCGCGCCTGATCCTCCTGATCCAACATGGCATAGTAGTCCGCGGTAAAAGAAAGAACGTTGGTGTCCTTCGGATTGACGTCCAGCCGCTCTCTGCCCAATGCAATCGCTTTTTGATACGCATCCCGCGCTTCCGCACGCCGTGACGGAATCTGGAACAGAGTATCGCCGAGGTTGCCCCAGTTCAGATAATCGTTGGGATCGATCCTTATTGCCCGCTGGAGGCTCTCGGCGGAATCCGGATAGCGACGCATATAAAAATACACCGCTCCTAGGTTTCCATACGCTTCATGCGTAGGCCGCAGGGCAATCGAGCGATTCAAGACATTCACGGCCTCCTGATATTGGCCGAGTTGAAGATACATAGCACCCAGGTTCGAATATCCACTGTAGTTCAGCGGCGCTAATTCGATCGCTTTCTTGAACATCGCCGCCGCATCGGAATAGCGAGACTGGTTCCAGTAAAAGGCTCCAAAAGCGCTGTAAACGCGGTAATAGTTGGGACGAAGCGAGATGGCCGTGCGATAAGCATCTTCTGCCGCTGATAACTTCCCTAATTTCTGATATGCGCCGGCCAGAGAACGCAGCGTCTCGTCACTATTGTGGTCGAGTTCGAGAGAGCGCTGTAACTCCTGCACCGCATCTTCGTAATGTCCCGTAGACAAGAAGACGTTTCCCAGGCAAGTGTGTCCTTCTGCCAACTGCGGCATGAGCGAGAGCGCGTGGTCGCACGCGGTCTTTGCTTTGTCTACCCAATCTTTTCCGCGATTCTGTAGTTGAAAGCCCTTGTTGTACGCCAACCCCATGGCCGCGTACGCGGGGGCGTAGTTCGCGTCGACGGCAATGGCCCGCTGAAATTCCGCAATCGCGTTGTCGATGTTGTCCTGATTCTTGTAATCCTCCAGATACCCGCGCCCTCGCAGATAGAAGTCATACGCGGCGGGCTTTATATCCGGACGATCCGTCAATCCCTTCCGCTTTTCTGATTTTTCGGCCTGTGGCAACTTTGCCAGCACATCGTCGAAAATAGTGTCCTGCAATCCGAACATATCGTTCGCATCGCCGGTGATGGTGTTGGCCGCAATCTGCGCGTGCGTGCGCGGATTCACCAGGCTCCACGTGATTCGGATGCGCGCGCCATCCTGTTGCAGGCTGCCTTCTAGCACGAGGTCGGTGCCAAACTCGCGCTGCGCCTGCTCCGAGGTCTTCACGCCGTGCTCAATTAAATCCCGCGTGGAGACCAGTTGCAAATGTCCACCATCAACGGCCTGCACCAGCTTGGCGGTCACGGTCGCGGTTAGCCCTCGGCCCAGGGCGTTGGTCGCCGCATCGTCGGCCACCGATTCGAACGGCAGCACTGCCATCATTCTGGCTTCGAGCGGCGGATTTACCGTTCGATGCCGCAGCCACCAGGCTCCTGCGCTTACCGACACAACGGCTGCCACCATCGCAATGGCAAGCCGGCGCCGCCAGTTCGGCGAAGTGATTGGCTTCGGATAAATCGGCACGGTGCCGGTCGCCATATTCGCAAGATCGATGCGCATATCCCCCGCCGACTGGTAACGCTCTTTGGGATCCTTTTGCAGCGCCCGAAGAATGATGCGCTCCAACCCTTCGCTGATTTTTGGATTCACTTCACGTGGCGGCCGTGACGTCTGCTCCAGAATCGCCCCTCTAAGCCGTGACCCCGTCGCATCTCCAAAGGGATGCTTGCCTGTACTCATTTCATACAACACAATGCCTGCCGACCATAGGTCCGCACGCGCATCCGGAGTCTGCCCCTTGATCTGTTCCGGACACATATAAGGTAGCGTCCCGCCATCCACGTAGGTTTCCGTGAGCGAAGCAGTCGCCGTAACCGACGGTTCGGCTTTCAAAATGTAAGCGAGACCGAAATCGAGGATCTTGAGCCGGCCATCGGGCGTGACCTTCAAATTGCCGGGCTTCAGGTCGCGATGAACGACTCCTTCTTTATGTGCGGCTTCAAGTCCAGAGGCGAGTTGCTTGCCCAACTGCAGAACCTCGGTCTCCGGCAGCGGTCGCCCAGCGAGTTTGGCGTCAAGAGTTACGCCGGGAACGTACTCTGTGACGAGATAGCTGATCGTCTGGCCTTGAGAAACGTCCTGTCCGAATTCGAACGCCATCGCCACGTGCGGATCCGCGATCCGCGCCAGGCTCAAAGCCTCGCGGCGAAACTGACGCCGCGCCGCTTCCGTCAGCAGCATGTGCCGGGGAAGTATCTTGAGCGCCACATCGCGATCCAGTTGCAGATCGCGCGCGCGGAACACTACCCCCATACCACCCTCGCCGATCTTCTCGACGATGCTGTAATGGCCAAGCACCTGGCCAATCTGGGGAGTCGCGCCCGCCATTCACCGGATACTAGGCTGGCGAATTGTAAAGGTCAATAACGTGCAGGAACCTGACAGGAAGAAAAATAGCAGGGAGTGGGCGCGCGGAGTCCGGCCCGTACGCTAAAAGAACGCGCGAGGATCGGAGCGCCCATTCCTAAACGCGCAACTACTCAGGCCTGATAAACCCGCTCGTTCTGTCGCGCCTCATACCATAGCGCCAACTCGACACGGTTCCACAGTCCAAGCTTGTCATAAATCAAGCGCAGATAATTCTTGACCACGTGCTCGGTAATGCCGAGAGAGTCGGCGATCTCCCGGTTCTTGCACCCCTCGGCTACGCGCTGAATGATGAATCGTTCGCGTTCGCTCGCTCCGCCGCGGATTGCTGTCTCTCCAACCATAATTGCCTCCGATAAAGTAATGTCGCGAGTTTGACTCGCTTGATCCCGCCTTTGATCCCGAACTGCATAAAAAGACGGTTGAAGTATGCTTTCACCGTTCGCTCGGCAATCTTCAAATCCCGAGCGATTTCCGAGTTGTCACACCCCTGAAGCAGCAGCTCGACAATCTGCCGTTCCCTGGGCCCCATTCTGTCGAACTTCTCTTCCATACTTCTGCACCTGAGCCGCGCGTCCTCACCGCCGGACAAGGCTTTTCGGCCAAATCCCGGGAACGCCTCTGGATTGGGGATCTTTGCCTCCTGTTTTGCATTCCCGCGGCCAAATCCCCCTCCCGGCTGTTAACTAACTGTGAAAAGTACCTCTACAGCGTTCTTTTCCCGAAAAAACAAAAAAAACACACGTTACTACAGTAATCCCCTGCCCAATCTACAGGACTTTTCCACATCATCTAGGGTAAAACACCCAGTACAAATTTCCATCATCCCCCCTATGAATGGCCATATTTACACGAAATTGTCGTCCCAGCGCGTCATTTGCCACTCTCATATAATAGGCCTGTGGACTTCAAACTCATCAGCAGCTACAAGCCGCAAGGAGATCAGGCGCAAGCCATTGAGGCCTTGACCCGCGGCATTTTCGATCGCGAGCAGCACCAGGTGTTGCTCGGCGTCACCGGATCGGGTAAAACCTACACAGCCGCCAAGGTCATCGAGGCCGCCAACCGCCCGGCCCTGGTGATGGCTCACAACAAAACCCTCGCCGCCCAGCTTTACCACGAATTCAAAACTTTCTTCCCCAATAACGCCGTCGAGTACTTCGTCTCCTACTACGACTTCTACCAGCCCGAGGCCTACGTTCCAGCCGCCGACCTTTACATCGAAAAGGAATCCACCATCAATGACGAACTCGACAAGCTTCGCCTTTCCGCCACCCGCTCGTTATTCGAGCGACGCGACGTTCTTATCGTCTCTTCCGTAAGTTGCATTTATGGCTTGGGATCCCCCGAAGCCTACTACGGCATGCTCCTGTTTCTGGAGAAGGGGCAGAAGATCAAGCGCTCCGACATCACCCGCAAACTAGTCGACATCCTTTACGAGCGCACCGAAGGCGATTTCCGCCGCGGAACTTTTCGCGTCCGCGGCGACGTCATTGAAATCTATCCCACCTACGACGACAACGCCTATCGCATCGAAATGTTCGGCGACGAGATCGAATCGCTTTCCCAGATCGATCCTCTATTCGGCACCGTCAAGCAGCGCTACATGCGGCTCCCGATTTATCCCAAGACCCACTACGTCATGAAAGAAGAGACCCGCGCCTCCGCCGTCGCCTCCATCAAAGCCGAACTGGCCTGGTGGGAGGTCGAACTCGAAAAGCAGGGACGCCTCGTCGAATCGCAGCGCATCCACCAGCGCGTGATGTACGACCTCGAAATGATCAAGGCTATGGGCTACTGTCATGGCATCGAAAACTACTCGCGCCATTTCACCGGACGCCTTCCCGGTGAGCCCCCGCCCACCCTGCTCGATTACTTTCCGCGCGATTTCCTCATGTTCATCGACGAGTCGCACCAGACCGTCCCGCAACTTCATGGCATGTATCACGGCGACCACTCGCGCAAGCAGACTCTCGTCGAATACGGCTTCCGCATGCCCTCCGCCCTCGACAACCGTCCCCTGACTTTCGAGGAGTTCGAACATCGCGCCAACCAGATCGTCTATGTCTCCGCCACCCCCGGCCCCTATGAACTAACCAAGTCGGCAGGAGTAGTGGTCGAACAGATCATCCGTCCCACCGGCCTCATCGATCCGCCGGTGGAAATACGTCCCGTCAAAGGACAGATCGACGATCTCCTGCACATGATTCGCGACCGTGTAGCCCGCAACGAGCGCGTCCTCGTCACCACGCTGACCAAACGCATGTCCGAAGACCTGGCCGAGTACTACAGCGAGGTCGGCGTGAAGTGCCGCTACATGCACTCCGAAATCGAGACCCTGGAGCGGGTCAAGATCCTCCGCGACCTGCGCAAAGGCGAGTTCGACGTATTGATCGGCATCAATCTTCTGCGCGAAGGCTTGGACCTGCCCGAAGTATCGCTGGTGGCAATCCTCGACGCCGATAAAGAAGGCTTCCTGCGCTCCGCGGGTTCGCTCATCCAGACCATCGGACGCTGCGCCCGCAATCTCAACGGACAAGCCATCCTCTACGCCGACCGTATGACCGACTCCATGAAAAAGGCGCTCGACGAAACCAACCGCCGCCGCGCCATCCAGCAGGCCTACAACGAAGAGCACGGAATCACTCCCGAATCCATCATCCGCCCCCTCGACATGACCCTGGTCGCCATCGTCGGCGCCGACTACACCGACCTGACCGGCCCCGATGCCGAGGGCATGCCCGACTTCAAATCTCAAGAAGAGTTGGACGCCTACATCGCCAAACTGGAGAGCGATATGCGCGAAGCCGCCAAGCGCTTCGAATTCGAGAAAGCCGCCAAACTCCGCGACACGATCAAGGAATTAAGAACCAAAGAATTCCTCTTCGCGTAGGATTGTGTGGCGCAGACACTCCCGTCCGCGCACACCCTCACCTGCCATGGCGATGGGTCAATTACCGCTCGGCCAACTCCTTCATGGTCGCTCCGGAAGCCAACAGGACCCCGCGGTCAACCGCCTGACGCTCAGCCTTGCCGGGTACCGACGACGGCAGCACACGCCGCCTACTTCTTCGCCAGCGAGCGCACGTAATTCACCATGTTCCAGATGTCGTCATCCTTGGCCCGATCACCCTCAGGCGGCATCTCGCCCTTGCCATTACGGATCACGTAGAAAAGTTCGCCATCGCTGCGATCTTTCAGTGCGTCCGGCTTGGTGAAATCAGTCACGTTTTTCATGTCGGCGGCCATGTCGCCCTTGCCGTCTCCGTTCGCCCCATGACACATCGCGCAGTCATAGCCGTAGAGCTTCTTGCCCTTGGCCAGCGACTCCGGAGTAGGCTTTACGGGATTTTGCTTTGCCGCCGCATCCGGAGGAACTTTGTTATCTTTCGCCGGCGGCGTTTGCGCCCACAATGCGAAAACAAAAAACACCAATCCGAAAATAACCAGTGAATACTTTTTCAGGATGTCTTGCTCGAACCTCTTCAAAATTTTGCATTTCAACACACACCTCCCGACAGGAGCACGGTTGAACAGCTAAAGATACTCCTGGCCTGCAGAACATGCACGAAAAGGTTGCGCGCGGAAACTCCTGCGTCACTGTAACGTCGATTGCATTCGCTGCCCGGTTCCCCGAGATTGGCTGCTTCGCGCGCTCTTTCGCACCGTCGAACCCACCGGCGCCCGCAGCGGCCGCACTATTACCGGACGACGCAGTACCGTTTCCAGCAGATGCCGTGCCGCCGCCACGCTCTCGGCCGAACGATCGACCGCCGAGTATCCCGGCACCCTCACCACCACCGAATCATTGAGCGCCAGCACTTCGAGACGAGGCGCTGTTTCCTTGCCCTTGAACTGATGTTGCCGTGGAAGATCGAGCGCATTCGCCAGCCGCAAAACCCCTGCCAACCTCATCGCAAGTTGTCGATCCGCGAATTCCACAATCTGAATCGCCTTGGCCCGTGGACGCGGCAGTTTTCCCCTGTGATATCTCGCCACCACCGCGGCCAGATCCAGATCGCGCGTGCTCCAGCCCAATAAAGGACGCGCCAGTTTGCGAATCATCCGGTACGAGGCCTGATGATGATTTCTTCCACCCTTCGCCTTGCCCACATCATGCATGTAAGCTGCAGCCTGTAACACCGCCCGTGGCTCGGAATCCCCATTCGCGGCCATGACCGGCCCCGTCAGCAGGCCCGAATTCCACAATCCGTCATACAAAAGAAGTGCCAGTTGCGCCACCCTCTGCGAGTGCGCAAAATCCGGATCAAGGTAAGCCGCCCACGTCCGAAGGCGGGTCATCGCCGCCAGGCGCAGCTGCGGACCCGAGGGTAACTCCGCCCGCCAGACACGCCATAGCGACTCCCGCCCGACCATCTTCTCCTGATAACGGGCAATTCGCTTCGTTCGCTCCGCCGTCAACCTCTCCCGCCAGCGCTTGCGGCTTTCCACATCCGCAAACCCATGAATCTCCACCGCCGTCGCCCACAGCACATCCAGATCGTGCACCTCCCCCAACAGATCCTGCAGTTCTTTGAGATCGTCGCCCCACTTCGCATGCTGTTGTGGCAGAAAATTTTCCACCGTGTACCGAAACCGTTTGATTCCGATCCGCAGTTGATGCAGCCCGACCTGCGAGCGCGTCCGCAGAGCATGTTTGTGCAGATCATAAGCCGCCGTCCACTTCTCCAGCGCCAGATGCAGATAGACCACGCTCCCAGGGCGCACCCGCGCCGCGCGCGCCGGCAGTGACCGGCTCCACTGCCGCCATTGTTTGCGGTCAAACTGGCTGAGATCCTTGAAAGCATCCTGCTTGCATTCCGCTTCGCGCCGGTGCACGTGATCGAGCAGTTTGATCGCGACCGGATCACCGGTAGCGACACGGCTTGCCGCGTCTCCCCGCACGCCGCTCAATTTCTCGATCCACTCTTCCATCACCTGCATGTCGCGCAAATCACCAAGCGCCTGAAAGAGTTTTTTGCCCGCCCTCTTCATCTCCTTCCACGAAGCATCCGGATCGATGGCCATCAATCCATCGGCCAGCGAACGGCAACGCCGCAGCGAAACGCGCAGATCGTGCACCGCCTCGGCGTCAAAGCCTTCGGCTGCGTGATCACACTCTTCCAGCACCCGCTGCATCCACGCGCGCAGTCCAAGTTTCGGCTTGGCGTTCGCGGCTTTGGGGCTTGGTTTCAGACTAGGACTCGTCCCCACCATCGCTCCTTCTGTTGACGGAAACCATTGTCGCCTCTTTGCGCGGAATCTTCTAGCTGTACCTTTGCGCGATTTTCGAGATGTGGTCCCCAAACAAAATTGCCAGCCCTTTTCGAGCTGGCAACGGAGATTAATAGCCAATAACTGGGAGCTGATCGATGCCTTACGCGCTCAGCACTTTCTCTCGCTCTTCGGCGTCTTGACGCTCTTCCCCCGGCGTGGCAGGTAGCGCGAATGCCAGCACCTCGTCCACGGTCTTAACGTAGTGAGTGTTGAGTCCCAGCAACTGCTCTGGAGTCAGATCTTCCTCGACATTCGTCTTGTTCTCGGCTGGCAAAATTACGTCGTGCACTCCAGCGCGCTTCGCGGCCAGAACTTTTTCTTTGATTCCCCCGACTGGCAGCACGTTTCCGCTGAGCGTGATTTCCCCCGTCATCGCTGTCAAAGGCCGTACCTGTTTCCCGGTCAGCAATGACACCAGCGCGGTCACGATGGTGACGCCCGCCGACGGTCCGTCTTTCGGGATCGCTCCCGCAGGCACGTGAATGTGGATGTCATGGTTGGCGAAGAATTCTTCGTCAATGCCCAACTCCTTCGCGTTGGAACGCACCCAGCTCAGCCCAGCCTGCATCGACTCGCGCATCACATCCTGAATCTGGCCAGTGATGGTCAGTCCGCCTTTGCCCTTCATGCTGTTGGCTTCGACGAAAAGCACGTCTCCGCCCGCCGGAGTCCAGGCCAGCCCCACGACCACACCCGCACGCTTCGTACGCTCGGCGATTTCGCCCTCGCTGCGGACCTTGATACCGCCCAGAAATTCCTGCACGATCTCTTTGGTGACGACCAGTTTGTCGTGCTTTCCTTCCGCCAACCGGCGCGCCTGCTTGCGGCAGATCGTGCCGATCGTGCGTTCCAGGTTGCGCACTCCTGCCTCGCGCGTGTAATGCCGGATGATATAACTAACCGCCTCTTCCGGAAACTCGATCTGCTCGGCCGTGATTCCATTCTCTTCCACCTGACGCGGAATCAGGTATTGGAAAGCTATGTGAATCTTCTCTTCTTCCGTGTAGCCCTGCAGTTCGATGATCTCCATGCGGTCGCGCAGCGGCTCGGCAATCGGATCCAGCTGATTTGCCGTGGTAATGAACAGGACTTTCGAAAGATCGAACGTCACGTCCAGATAATTATCGCGGAAGGTCGCGTTCTGCTCTGGATCAAGCGCTTCCAGCAATGCCGACGCCGGATCGCCCCGAAAGTCGCGCCCCACCTTGTCGATTTCGTCCAGCATAAACACCGGGTCTTTGGTCTCGGCGCGGCGTATGCCCTGAATAATCTGGCCGGGCAGAGCTCCAATGTAAGTTCGGCGATGGCCGCGGATTTCCGCTTCGTCGTGCACTCCGCCGAGCGACAAACGCGTAAACTTGCGTCCCAGCGCTCGGGCTATCGATTTGCCCAGTGACGTCTTCCCCACTCCCGGAGGCCCCACAAAACAGAGGATGGGCCCCTTCATGCTGGGCTTCAGCCGACGGACGGAAAGATAGTCCAGGATGCGATCTTTTACCTTCTGCAAGTCATAGTGATCGGCGTCCAGAATTTCTTTTGCCTTCGGAATTTCAATCTCTCCGCCGGAAGTTTTGGCCCACGGCAGTACGGCCAGCCACTCGATATAGTTGCGCGTCACCGAATAGTCGGCGGCCATGGGCGACATGCGCGCCAGGCGCCCCAGTTCTTTTAGCGCTTCTTTTTTTACGTCGTCGGGCATCCCCGCCGATTCGATTTTCTGCTTCAATTCTTCTGTGTCCCGCGCGCCTTCATCCTGCTCGCCCAGCTCCTTTTGGATGGCCTTCATCTGCTCGCGCAGGTAGTATTCGCGCTGCGTTTGCTGCACACGATCCTGCACTTCCGACTGGATCTTGTTGCGCAGTTGCTGCACTTCCAGTTCTTTGGCCAGGTGCTGATTGATTTTTTCCAGGCGCACCCGCACATCCGTAGTTTCGAGCGTCTCCTGCTTATCCGAGGTCGACAACGACGGCAGCGACGAAGCGATAAAGTCCACCAGCCGTCCCGGCTCTTCGATATTCATCGCAACGGTTGAGAGCTCGTCCGAAAGCGTCGGCGAGCCGGCTACGATCTGCTGAAACAACGTCAGCACGTTGCGCTGCAAAGCTTCGATTTCGGAATCCTTCGGCGGAATGATCTCCGGTATCGTGGTCACTCGCGCCCGCATGAACGGCGAAAGTTGCGCGAAGTCGGCAAGTTTAACCCGCTCCAGCCCTTCGGCGAAAACGAACAGGCTCTGATTCGGCATCTTGACTACTTTGTGCACCACCGCCAGCGTTCCAATGCTGTAGAGATCGGCAGGCTGCGGCGCATCCACCCGCGCCTCGCGCTGCGCTACCACGACGATCGTCTTGTCGTCGCCGAGGGAGTTGATCAGCTGAACCGAGCTTTCTCGCCCCACCGTCAGTGGCAGCACCGCGTGCGGAAACAGCACCGTGTCGCGCACCGGCAAAATGGGCAGAGAGCGCTCCGTGGTGTCGTACGAAGCAGCTTCGGCAGAACTAGTAATGATAGGATCGCTCATGAAATTTTCCCTTGAGTCAGTTTCACTCAACTTTGATGATCTGAGCCGCGAAAAAGATGCAATTCATAGGCTAGGCTGTTGAATTCTAGACCCTTTCCAGCCTTTTGCAAGACCTGTAAGGGCGCTTGGCCCTCTCTGGTAACCCTGCCTTCTCAGTTCAAAGTACGCCGCGCCCGCCCAAACCCGCAGTGCACTTCCTCACATCTGGTTGTGACAATAGCTTTCCCAGATTCGCTCGCCGCCGTCACTCAACGTCCACGATCTTCAACCCAGTCACCTGCCTTACCCATCGCGCCATTCTTTTTTCGTCAGGGACCACGATGCGGTAAGGGCCCTCTTTGGCATCAAGCGGCTTGCCATCCTTCAGGAAGGCCACGATAACCTGCTTGCCCGTGAACCCTGGGTCAAATTCCGGGAGCGCAAAGACCACGCGGTAGCCATCCGCCGCTTCCACCAGTAAGTAGGAGGCCAACCGCTTTCCCTTCATCGTCTCGCCCAAACCGACGCCACCTTTTTCCAACAGCGCCTTCATCGCCACGCCCTCGTATGTCGCCGCGTCAGCGCCCGATCCGATTGTCGCCTTCACCCGCGGCAGAGCCTCGATCTCCGATCGAGATAACACCGTTTGCTTCCCGCCCTCCGCCTGAATAGTCAGCTGCTGGCAGAATGCGTGCAAGGACTGCAACATCATCGCCATCAGCACGGCGAAACAGAAATGCCGATTCCTCATATCACACCCCTAAGATCATGACTTCGGTCGCCCTGATGAGAACCGCTGCCGTCTGGGGCGCCTTCAACTGCATCTCTCGCGCGGAACTGGCGGTAATAATCGATGTGATCTGGCTGCCCGCACCGAATCGATGCGCCCCACCCTCATGCCTCCTCATAGATTCCTAGCACCTTCACCAGATCCGTAATTTCGCCCAGATGCCGCAAGGCATTGCGCGACGCTTCATCGTCGCCGCGCAGCAGATCCACAAAAAATACGTATTCCCACGGACGCCCGCGCATGGGCCGCGATTCGATCTTGCTCAGGCTGATGTCGCGCAGGGCAAAAACGCTCAGCGCTTTGAACAACGCTCCCGGAATGTTCTTCACGCTGAAGGCTAGGGAAGTCTTATCCGCCTTCTTCTTGTCCGTGTCTTGCGCCCTCCGCGCCGTTCCCCGCTTGATCAGGAAGAAGCGCGTGAAGTTCTTCTTGTCATCCTCGATCCCGGCTTTCAGAATTTTTCCCTGATAGACTTCAGCGGCCCGGCGGCTCGCAATCGCCGCCGCATCGGGAAGGTTCTCCGCGACGACATGCTTCACCGCTCCCGCCGTATCGTAAAACGGAGTCGCCTCGAGCCTCGAATTCTTCGCGAAGAAGTCGCGGCACTGATCGAGCGCCACCGGATGTGAAAACACTTGGCGAACCGCGCTCAGTTTCATACCCGGAGGCGCGATCAGGTTATGCACAATTCGCAGTCGAAACTCGCGCACAATGTGCACCTCTCGGCTGAGCAGCAGATCAAAATGCTCGGCGACCGAACCGGCCAGCGAATTTTCTATGGGGATCACCGCGCCATCAACCGCGCGCCGCTGCACCCGGTCGAAAACTTCCCGCGAACGCGCGCAGGGCACAATCGTCGCCTTCGGCAACATCGTCTCCGCCGCTTCGTGGCTGAAGGAACCGAGTTCTCCCTGAATCGCAATCTTCATCGCAATTTCGCTCGCTGCCTCATCCTCATGCTTCCCCTCTTCCCTCAGCGTCCCCGTGCGAGACGCCGCTGGCCCTGTCTCAGCCCGCGCCGAAGCCGTTCTCCGGCCTAACCCTTATCGCTGGCTGCCAGATCTTTGGCCATGACTAGCGCGTCCATCTGGTTGGAATAGTAGCCCGCCACGGTCTTCTCTACGAAGTATCCCTTTTTCTTGTAGAAGCGGATCGCGGCTTCATTATTCACCGGAGTCTCGAGGGCCACGCTACCCGCGCCAGCTTGCCCAAGCTTCTCTTCCGCGGCTTGCAGCAAAGCTGAGCCGACGCCGTCGCGCCGCGCCTCCGCGATCACGTCAATGGTGATGATATGTCCGATCCTGCGGCGCGCCTCGGCAACGATGAATCCTAAAATGCGAGGACCCGCAGCCACCCCGGGCGCTTTACCATTGCCTGCAACCTTGCCGCTTTCCCCGTCGGCAACCAGAGTAAACGCCCCCGGACGCCGCATGTAATACGCCATTTCCCGCTGCGAGTACGCCAGTTGCGGATCGAAGCATGCTTGGTCAATCCGCCACAAAGTATCGAAATCGGCTTTTTCGAATTGTCGAATCTGGAACCGCACGCCGTCATTGTAGCGGGATTGTTGCCAGAGTCACCGCACAAGGCGGCAATGAACCGAAAAATAGTTTCCCATCCGAGTGGATCCGCAGAACTTGGGGTTAATCTAAAACAGTTAGTCTAAGAGAAACGTGCGACCGTGATAAGACATGAAAGTTACGGACAGAAACGAGCGATAACGATGAGATCCATACCTCCCATCCTATGTGTCTTGCTGCTGGCCGCATTCGCCGCGGCCCAGAGTACTGTCGAAACAGGCCAACCGGCCGCCAAAACTCCCACGGTCAAAGGCCAGCTCGGTTCCTCACGCACCGCCGTCTTCGAAACGCCGCAGCAATCCTGTGACAACAGCGACATTCCAGACGCCATGGCCCGCGCCTTTCGCGATTCCACGGGAACCATCCACCTCGTCGCTGCCAGCTCCAAATTGTTTCAAAGCCTTGGTCTCACTCTGGAGAATGTTCAGCACAGTTGTGAGGTAGGCCACTATTCCGCGAATGATCCCAATCCCGCCGACTTCAACGATCAAACGTGGATCGATTCCTTCTTCACCTTCGACGGCAACACCATCGCCGGACTCACCCACACCGAGTATCACGGCTGGGCGCACAAGGGTGAATGCACCTTCAAGAACGGCTACAACGGATGCGAATACGATTCCGATACCTATCACCAGTCCGACGACGGCGGCTACCACTTTAACGCCTTCAAGGCGCCGGCAAATTTTCTCGCAGGAGTTCCCTTCAAATACCTTAAAGACCACGGCCCTTCAGGCTACAGCGTTGACACCAACATCATTGCGCTCGGCGGATGGTATTACGCCATGGTCACGTCCTATGCCTGGCCGCCCAACTGCTCCGGCCAAACCGGACCGAACCGTTGTCTCGTGCCCGGTGGCGGCGGTCCCATTCGCACCAACAATGTTTTTGACCCCTCCTCATGGCGCGGCTGGAGCGGAACCGAATTCTCCGTCTCTCTCGTCGATCCTTATCCCGGTCCCCTGGAACGTCCCGAAGAGCACGTCTACACCCCGGTGCAGTACATGGACGTTGTGACCGCCATCAACATTTTCCAGCCTTCCAATCTCGTCGTCGCCACCCTGTGGAATCCCTGGGACAACGAATATGGGCGGAAAGGTCTCTTTCTCTCCACTTCGACCGATCTCGTCAACTGGACGAAGCCCACATTGGTCGCCACCCTCGAACAGTTCCTCGCTCAGGAGCCCGAGGGGAGCTGGTCCTACGCTTACTTTTCCCTGATCGATCCCGCAGCGCCGGATTTGAATTTTGCGGTGATCGGCGAACAGCCTTATCTCTATTACGTGCGCTTCGATAACAACAGTTCGGGTCGTGTCTTGTTTCGGCAAGCCATCAACTTGACCGCGAATTGAACCGGCCTGGTTTTTGGGGAGCCCCGGCGGCCGCCGTCATTGGGTCCCCGCCTTGAGTTTCCACCACGCCGCCGTAAAGACTTTTTTCCTTTTCCTCCACTTGCGCAGATGCATCTATAAGAAGTAGCATTTCTCCCCAGAGGCGGACGTGGGGCGTTTGATTCTCATCGACGTGGTAGTGACCCTTGCGCTCTTGTTCGCATGGTATGCTTGGTTCATCCGCTACAACCGCCGCCGCGCCGCTACCGTGCTGCGCTGGGTGCAGGACGCTTGCCTGGGCAAAGGCCGCGTCGTCGATTTACGCTGGCAGGCAAGCAGTTCGCGGATGAAAGCCACTCTCAATCTCTCCTCGCGCTGGTTTGAGGAAGCTCACCTCACCATTCGATTATTGCCGCGACCAATGCCCGTGCAATGGGCCCTCAGCCGCTGGCGCCAGCAGCAGGAGACCCTGACCTTCGAAGCGAATATGGGATATCCTCCCGGCTTCGATCTCGATGTCATTCATCATCGCTGGGCCGGTCAATCGGGAGCACAGAAGTCCCAGGGGAAAAAATCGCGAGTCGCTCGCGCCTGGACCATCAGCCGCCCCGGGCCGGTCATTCTCACCACCAAAGAAGACTGGCCGGTCGAACTTACCCCGGTCGTCAATGCTCTGGCCTCCTGGCGTGACAAGGATTTTGTTGGCGTGCGTTTTAATTCGACGTCGCCGCACTTCACCGCCACGGTCGCGCTCAAAAATCTCGCCGACCAGGAATCCGCCGCCGCCCTGCTCGGGTTATTTCGTGAACTGGCGGCCAGCTCTTCCGCCAAGCAGCACTAGCCAGCTGCAGCGCTTGCGTACACTCCACCTCAATTATTCCGGCTCCGCCACAAATCGATACCCCACCCCGCGCACCGTCTGCAAGTGTTTCGGACGCGATGGATCTTCTTCAATGTAGCGCCGCAGGCGCACCACAAAATTATCAATCGCGCGCGTGTCGGTGTCTTCATGCAAGCCCCACACATCTTCCAGAATCGACTTGCGCGCAACGATGCGGCCCTCGCTCCGCACCAGGTACCGCAGAAACTCCGCTTCCATCACCGTCAAATGGATGGTATTCCCGAGCGACCGCAGCTCCAGTTCTCCAAAATCGATCGTCTTCCCACTGAAACTGAAACAGTCTTCGCCCGCCTCCGCTCCCGGTACATTCGCAAAAGGCGTCTCGCCTTCATCGCTATTGTGACTGCCTCTTTCTGCCTTCGCCGCGCCCGTGCCTTTCATCCACACGCTGCGCCGCAACAGGCTCTCCAGACGCGCAATCAGGATCGCCAGTTCAAACGGCTTTGGCAGATAATCGTCCGCTCCCGAGGCAAATCCCTGCAGCACATCTTCAGGACGCCCGCGCGCCGTCAGCATCAGGATCGGCACATAATTTTTCTTCTCCCGCAACAACGCCGCGACATCGAATCCGCTCTTCCCCGGCAGCATCACGTCGAGAACCACGGCATCGAAGCGTTCCTTCTTTTCGAGCAGCCGATCGAGCGCCGCTTCGCCATCGCCCGCCACTTCCACCGCGTGCCCTTCCGCCTGCAGGTTGAAGCGCAACCCCTGCGCCAGGTGTGCCTCGTCCTCCACGATCAGCACCCGGGTCATGCTTCCCTCCGCGGCAATTCCAGCGTCACCGTCGTTCCTTTGCCCGCCCCCTCGCTCTCCGCAAAAACGCGCCCGCCATGCTTGCGTGCAATCGAGCGCACGATGAACAATCCCAGCCCCGTGCCCTTCACTTGCGAGAGCGAGCGCTGCGTGACGCGATAAAACCGCTTGAAGATCCGTTTCAACTCATGCGGCGGAATCCCCACCCCTCGATCGCTCACCCGCAGCGCTACATGCTCCTCGTCGGGAGCGTCGAGTTCGACGCAAATGTGCACCCCCTCCGGAGAATATTTCACTGCGTTGTCGAGTAGATTCGACACCGCCGTTCGCAACTCCTCGGGATCGCCCAGCACCTGCGCTCCGTTGCCCTTCTGCACCGACAGCGACGTAGACTCGCGGTAGTCGAGATCGGAAGCCTGCAGATGATGGCGCGTTCGCGCCAGTTCCACGCACTCCGCCACCAACCCGTTAAGATCGACCGGCGAGCGCAACCGCGGACCCTTCTTCTGCGCTGCCGCCCCCGCCTTCAACACCTGCTCCACCGTATACATCAGCCGCTCGGTATCGACCAGCATCAACTCGTAAAACTGGCGCCTCTGCCCTTCGTCCACCTCGCGCCTTTGCAGCGTTTGCAGGTAGAGCCGGATCGACGCGATCGGCGTCTTCAGTTCGTGCGTGACCGCGTTGATGAAGCTGTCATGCTGCTCGTTGCGCCGAATCTCGCGCACCAGAAAAATCGTATTGAGCACCAGCCCGGCAACAATCGCCCCAAAAAAAATGATGCCAAGAAAAACTCTGACCCCCTCGCGCCAGTTGAGGATGATCCACCCGCTGCCCACCGCAAACGCCACCGCCGCCAGGAGAACGCCCAGGGTGAGGAAAAAATAAATAGCCTTCTGCCGGCTGATGATGCGCACAGGAAGATTGTAGCGGGGCAGCGTGAAGGTGTCAGGTGTCAGCGGCTCCATCCGCGAATCCAGCAACTTTTCCAAAATAGCCGGGTTTACTGCTATCTGTGGTTGAGTTCTTCTTCCGGGAGGCTTCCCCATGATCCGTACGATGGAGAACGGATTCGAGCAGTGGCTGCAGACGAGGCCGGCAACCCAGGCGGAACGCGGTGCATTGAGCCTTGACGAGCGCCCCAACCAGGCCGCCCCCAATCAGCAGCCGCTCGATAGCCTGCGCAGTTGGCGCAAACGCCTGTCGCCTGAATCTCGCCGCATCTACTCGGCTGGCCGGTTGCTCTTCCAGGTTATCGGAGTCGCTGGGTATGCCGGTTACTTCGTTGCCATGCACACCCTCATGCGCTTCTTTTCCGGCGCCTTGATGGCGGGTACATGGTACCTAATCTACAGAATCAAAGGACCAGCTCATCCTTAGCAATCGCCAGATTAAAAAGGCCCTCGACCTCAGCCACCCGGGCCGGTTCAAGAGCCTTTCTTGCACCTGAATCTTTAAACCTGCGATCTGCTTCTCAGTCGTTCCCCGCGGCCGCTGCCATCACCGCGGCTGCCTGTACGTCGCGCATCAGCGGTGGCTTCGGTGGCAGATTCTCTAGATTTACTTTGTAGACATGCCGCGCCAGTCCCATTTTTTTCAGCGCCCAGATGCCGTACCAGTTCATGTCGATCTCATACCAGCGCAGCCCGTGGCGCGCCGAAACCGGGTGGGCATGATGATTGTTGTGCCAGCCCTCGCCGAACGTAAGAATGGCGACCCAGAAATTATTGGTTGAAAGATCCTTGGTAGCGAAGCGCCGCGATCCCCAAAGGTGCGTAACCGAGTTCACCATCCATGTTGCATGCAGCCCCACCACCACGCGCGCAAATACTCCCCACAGCAGCCATGGCAATCCGCCGATGGCATAGAGAATGACGCCGACGATGATGTTCCCCGTCCAGTGATACTTGGTCAGCCAGACGTGAACTTTATCTTTTGTGAGATCAGGAACGTAACGGGCCAGGGTCGTAGTGTCGTGATGCATCGACTTTCCGCTCAGGATCCATCCCATGTGCGCCCACCACTTGCCATCGTTCGGAGTATGGGGATCGCCATCTACATCGGAAAACTGATGATGAATGCGATGCGTCGCGACCCAGAAAATCGGTCCGCCTTCGAGCGCCAGCGTCGCACACCAGGTCAGAAAATATTCCACCCATTTCGGAGTTTTATACCCACGATGCGTCAGCAGCCGGTGATAGCTCATCCCAATGCCCAGGCTGCCGGAAATCCACCATAGAAAAATCGCCACAAAAAATGCCGGCCACGTAAAGAAAAATAGCGCGGCCACTGCGCCGACGTGGAACAGCCCCATGGCAATTCCCGTAACCCAGTTGAAACCATCCTGGCTGGCCCGTTCTCTGCGGTTGACGCCATCTCCGGCGGCATTCATTTCCTGGCTGGTTGCTTCGCTCATCATCTCGCGTGCTGTCTCGCTCATTCGTTCCCCATACTCCTATTTGATTGTGACCCGCATAGGACGATACCAAGAGTCGCCGACTTTTACTGTAATACTTCTGTAATCGTCGCTGGAGAAAGGGGTTACGAGCGTAATGAAGAAAAACTCATTAACGACGCCAGGGGCTCCTTGACTGCGTAGAAAGATCTTCACAACAGAGAGCGCGGACCTCCACGGAGGAAACCCGCCTTCCCTGTGCTCCCCTCTGCTCCCTGTGGTGGGGATTTTGACTTGAGATTGGAAACCACTCTGCCACTTCTCAAAACGCCGTCCCGCCTGCAAACTTTCCTCTGATCCTGCACCTATGACTCACGCCAAATTAGTTTCGATGGCCGTCCGCTGGCTTCGCCGTTATCGCTGCGGAGTCGTCCTCAGCGAGCAGGCCTGCGTCAGCGGCGAGATGCCGGATGCCATTGGCTGGAAGAAAGCCTGCCATTCCGTGCTCGTCGAAAGCAAAATATCGCGCGCCGATTTCCTCGCCGATCGCGACAAGCCCTTCCGCCAGAAACCGGAAACCGGTGTCGGTTGTGAGCGCTATTATCTCGCTCCCCGCAATTTGATCGGACGACAAGAACTCCCTGCCGGCTGGGGTTTACTCGAAGTCGCCGGACGCCAGATTGACCGGGTCAAGGCCTCCGCGAAGAACTTGCGTTCCATCCACGGATTCCAGTACGAAATGAATCTTCTTCTCGCCAGTTTGCGCCGTGTGGAAATCCGCATTGAACCCGAGAGCATCACCGATTTCCTCAAGTGGAAAAACCGCATGGCCGAGTACAACCGCGGCACCCTGCCTCAGGGATTGGTCGGCGCAGCAGAAGAGGCCAACGGATTTCTCCTGGAGACAACTGGCGACTGAACCCCGCAAGACTGGCCTCCTAATAGCCAGATCTGCTTTGGTCGGCTAGTGGCATTTGGCAACTTGGCCTTCCCAGCCAACTGCCGGGAGTTGTATAATCCTTTCAAAAGCAGTTTCCAGTCGCTGGTCTAAGTCTGCTTAATCGGAGTGAATGGTCAATGGCGAGTGGAAATCAGAGTCCTGAAAACAAGGGACACAGCCAGAAAACTCAAATCAAGAAAACCTACGAAAAACCTTCCTTCAGGTTTGAACAAGTCTTTGAGACCCAGGCGTTGAGTTGCGGAAAAGTTTTCGCGACCCAGGGGCCGTGCCATTCTAATCGCAAGACTTCCTAGCCGCCCGCACCCGGGCGATCCCAGTCAGCCACGCACCGGGTCCCCCCCGCAATGCACCGCCCGCGACCATTAAGGACTCAATTGCGATGCCTGCGTCGCTGAAATCGTACTAGCTGTCCCAGCCTGGCAACCGGCGCTGGTTTGCGTCGTCCCGGTAGGACCGCCCGCCGTGTTCGTCCCCAGACCGACGAAGTAAGTCTGCGAAGCGCCTGCCATGACGCTGCCATTGTCGATCACAATCCCGCCCGTCGCCCAGCAGCCATTCCCGGCGGGAGTTGTAACGTTCAATCCCGAACCGGACAAGGCGACCGCCGCCGGATTGCTCACAACGTAAGACAACACGCAGCCGTTTCCAGCCGTGGTCGTACAGCCGCCCTTGGTCCCGCGGCTGACGCTGAAGAAAATGTAGTCTGTGCCCGCAGTAGTCTTGGTTGCACTGGCGACGCACGCGCTCGCTCCGTTGTTGCAGAACTCGTTGACTGGCGACGGCCAGGGACGCGTCCCGCCCGCAAAACTAAGTCCGTTCACAACCGTAACCGGCGCTGCCATCACCGAGCTGGCGATCGGCACCCGGTAGAGAATCGCTCCCGCAGTCAGACCCGTGTTGGCGACTGTGTAAAGGTTTCCTGTAGCCGTCGACGAAGAGTAGTACACGTTGTCGAAGGTCCCGCCGTAGAGGTAATATCCCGCCCCGCCCGTCCCCAGTGGCTCAATGGCATAACCGGTGATGCTGGTGAAATTGGTCGGAAGTTCATACACCGCATTGTCGCCAATATCTGCATAACTGCTTGTGGTGACAAAAGCGTAGAGTTTCCCCGCCGTGCTGTCCACCAAGGGAGCGTCCGCTATAGCGTCTCCCACAGTGACCGTGGTCCCGTGTATGGCGCCGCTTGACGCCGTTACGGAATGCAGAATGCCGCCAAAATCGCCGGCAATCACGTTCCCGCTCACGCTGTCATAAATTGGCGGAGCGAGCTTATTCGTCCCGACATTCACCGGCCACGGGCTCCCCGATTCCGCCGGAGTTCCGTTAAAAACTCCCGTGAACTGATGCAGATTGCCGCTGTCATCGCCCACGTAAACCGTATCGCCTTTGTAGTAATAAAACGGCGCGGAGAACGTGTCGTTAGAACCGCCGCTAAACGCCAAGCTCGCCATGCAGGGAGCCGTGCAACTCCGATAATTCGCCAGCGTCACACTCGTAGGCGCTACAGGCACGGTCAGCGTCCCGCCCGCCGACCACTTCAGCAGAACCAGACTAGCCGTCGTGCCGCTAACCTGCACGAACATCACCTGCGTGCCATCCACGGAGAGTACCGGAGAAGTCGTAACCATCCCTCCCGTGTTGTAGGCCCAGGAGAGCGATGGAACCGTACCCGTGCATCCACCCGTATAGAGATTAGAAAACGCGACTATACTCGCGCCGCTCGACACACCCGCCGTGCCCGCCGGATACACCACATAGTCGGTGCAACTTGCCGACAACGGGCTAAAGGAATATTTCGCAGGATAGACGTTCGGCTGCACCACCGCACCCGCCGTACCACCGGTTAGAGTCGCGGCTCCCCACGTGAACCCCGCGAAATTCGCTACCGTCGTTCCATAGCTGTTTCCCACCGGCCCCGGCTTGTCGGCCGTAACGATAACTGTATTTCCACTCGCAACCGCCGTCACTACCGTTGCCAGCGTCGTGTTTTCATTGATCGCGGTTGCGATATTCGTCGCCAGTTGCGCCGTGCTGATCAACGAGGCGCCCGACCAGTACGCAAACGTCGTCCCCGAGGTTGTGCCGTCGCTCCCGCCAGTCAAAGTAGAGGTGATCCAGCTGAAGTTCGGCATCGTACTTCCCAGCGCGATGGCGTCCGCACTCGATCCTGTAGTCGCAGCTGTCAGGATCACTACCGAACCGGTTGAACTCGCGGCAATCCCCGTCCCCGCCGGGCAGGCCTGCAGCGCCGTTTTCAGGTTCGACGCCAGCGTCACCGTGTTATTGCTGGTCGCGAATGTTCCGGAGGTCAAACTCGGGCATGTGTTCGTTCCCGCCGATCCCGCCGTCACCGCTCCCCACGAAAAAAGGCCCGTATTGTTCGCTGCTCCAACTGCCAGGTACGGCCCGGCGGCCGCGCTGGTAACCGTAAACGTATTGCCAGTGCTTAGTGCGGTGATTCCAACCGCTGGATACGACGTGTTACAGGCATTAATCGCTGCTGCGATATTGGCCGCCTCGGCGGTCGTGTTGGCACCGAGGGCAAACGTCCCGTTCGTCGCGCTGCTGCAGCCATTCACCGGAGGCAAGCCCGTGGTCACTGCGCTCCACGCAAAGTTGCTCGCGTTGCCTCCCAGCGTGAGCGTGCTGGCTGCACTTCCCAGCGTCGTGCTCGAGATCGTCACCACCGCGCCAGTCGCATATGCCGTAACTCCCAGTGCCGGATAAGCCGTGTTGCACGCATTAATAGCGTTGGCCAGGTTCGTCGCCGATGTCGAGGGATACGTGCTGACAATAAAAGTTCCCGCCGTCAGACTCGTGCATCCATTCGTGCCCGTCGTGTAACCCGGTATCGAGCCCGTATTCGGCGCCAAAGTCCAGGCCGTCTGGCTGGAAAAATAGTTGAAATTCAAACTGTTGCCCGTGATATTCGTCAGCGTAACCACCCCTGCCGCTTGCGCCGCCGTGACATTCGGATTCGCCGTCGTCAAATACGAGTAACATGTGTATTGCCACGTGCCGTAGAGTCCCTGAGCGGTCGTCGGACACGCTGCCGGGCTATTCGTGATCGCAGCTTGCAGAGTTTGCGCAGTATTCGTCTCGGTCGTTCCCCACCACAAACACGGCGTCGTCATGTTTTGGCAGTAATACTGCGGTCCCGCTAGCGGCTCCCCGGCATACGCCGCGTCCGTCTCCTCGAACATGTATACCGTCGATCCCACGGTGATCGTGTCGCCATTCGCCGCCCCATTCGTGTTGGCCACGCTCACCGTGCCCGTGCCGTACGTTCCGTTCTGCGCTGTGAGGGTCAGCGTATTGGCGCCGTTCTGGATCGTAATCGTCTGACCCGAAGTCGATCCCGTGCCCGAGAACGTGCCGGTCGCCGTCGCCCCCGTCGCAAACGTCGTCAGGGTTAATGTGTTGGAGCTCACTCCCGCCGTATTGCTAATCGTAAGCGTGGGAGCCGTGGCCGAAGTCGCCAGCGCTGACACCGTACCCACCACGGTGGACGCGGTTCCATTGGTCGTTAAGCTCAACACGTTGGCGCCGTTCGTGATCGTGACGCCCTGACCCACGCTGGGCGTTCCCGTGAACACTCCCGACGCGCTGCCCGTCGTCGGAGCGCTGCCCGTCAAGACCTGCCCGTCAACCGTCACGGTTGAATTACCGCTCGCATTATTGGTGGCAACCGTGCCAATCCCCGTCGCCGCAACCCCGCCGATCGCAATCGCCCAGTCTTTCTTCAGAGGCTTCTTGCTTCCCACTGGAACCGGTCCGAGCGGCCATCGCTCAGCGTTCATCAAACCGTTCGTCGAAACGCCGTTTGGCGTACTGCTTCCAAAGACTTCCCCGATCGGCATGATTCCCGCCGCAACCCCCATGTCCTCCAGCGCCTTTGCTCCCCGATTCCGCTTCATCTGCTGCAGCGTAAACCGCGGATCGCTGACAATCCTGAACCACTGCTCGTACTTGCCGCTTTCGTTCGCCTGCTGCTCCGTACCGGGATCGGAAAAAATCAGATAATGATGAGTCCAATCATCGGGCAACCCGCGCTGCTGGATCAGCCAGTCCTCAATATTGCGCCGCACCACGGGATCCACCGCCGGAGTTCCATCCTTCGTACCTCGGAGCACATCCTGCGCGGGTAGACTGCCCGTGAGCATCCACAACGCCCCAAAACAGAAAATGAAGGATTGCACCCAGCGGAAGACATAGCCCATACGTCAATACCTCGGGGAAAATGTTGGATTTGCGCCATTATACGCAAGACGTTTTACCAACAGCTAGTGACCTTCGGTAACCCTGCGGAAAGGCTCGGAACCTGTGGCAAGGATCTTCCCTGCCAAGCGCGAGAAAACCTACATCTCGCGCCGCCCTTCCATCGCCTTCAGCATCGTCACCTCGTCCGTGTATTCGATGTCGCTGCCCACCGGAATCCCCATCGCAATGCGGGTTACGCGCACTCCCTGCCGCTTTAATTGCTGCGCCAGATACGTAGCTGTCGCTTCGCCCTCGACCGTGGGATTGGTCGCCAGGATCACCTCTTCGATCTCGCCGCCAGCCATGCGAGTCATCAAATTTGCGATGCGAAGCTGTTCCGGCCCAACTCCGTGCAGCGGAGACAGCGACCCGTGCAGCACATGGTACACACCGTTAAAATGCCGCGTCTTCTCCACCGACGAAATGTTCGTCGGCTCCTCCACCACGCACACGATTTTTTGATTGCGCGTGGGACTGCTGCAATAAACACACGGATCGACCTCCGTAATGTTGTTGCAGATCGAGCACAAGCGCAGCTTCGCCTTGACATCGCGAACCGCGGAGGCCAGAGCCTCCGCGTCATCCTCGCTCGAGCGCAAAATATGAAAGGCAAGACGCTGCGCGCTCTTGCTGCCGACTCCCGGCAGCTTCTTCAGTTCGTCGATCAGACGCGTCATCGGTTCGGCAAACTTCGACATAGAATTTGCAATTGGTGATTTGTTATTGGATAACGGAAAAGCCAACCCCCCAACCCTTCGCCCTTGAATTACCACTCACGAATCGCAAATTACAAATTCATCCCGAGGCCGCCCAGCATTCCCCCAACGCTCGATTGCATCGCCTGATCGATCTTGCGGCCGGCTTCATTGATCGCCGCCATCACCAGATCTTGCAGCATCTCGACGTCGCCCGCCTTCACCGCCTCCGGATCGATCCTGATGCCAAGCACCTGCTTTCGGCCATCCATCTTCACCGTCACCGACCCGCCGCCGGCCGAAGCTTCCACCACCGTCTGCTCCATCTTTTTTTGCAGCGTTTCGTACTGCTGCTTGGCCTGTGACATTAGCTCCTGCAAGTTGAATCCAGACATAGAGACCTTTTCACCGCCGGGACGCCGAGTGCGCACGAAAAACCAAAATCCAATTCCTGCTTTTCTCGGCGCACTCTGCGTCTCGGCACTTCAGTTTTGTTGTTTCTCCCGATAATCGATCACCGTTCGAATTTCCGCCCCGAATTTCTCTCTCATGCGCTGCACGATCGGATCCTGCTCCGCCCGGCTGCGCGCGCTTCCATGGGATGGCCTCCGCGGCGCCGCTGCCGTCTGCGTCGATCCGCCCCCCTCGACCTGCATCTTGATCGGCCGCCCCGCCCGCCCGCTGGCGGCCGCGCTCGCCGTTCGCCGCGCATCGCCCGTGAACGACATTTCAAGCATCGTGTTCGACGCCGCCACTTTCGCCAGCAACAGGTTCCCGCTCAGCGTCCACTCCGCTCCCTCCAGCATCGACACCAGCATCGGCTGACCGCTCAAAGCATTCAGCACGACCTCGCGCAGCTCTTCCGCATGCGCCTCGTGCCCCGCCTCAACTTTCACTCTGCTCTTGAGTTCGTCGGCCTCGGCAAGTCGCAAACCAGATTCCGGAACTGTCTCCACCAGCTCCGGAGCCGCCGATCCCATAATGACGCCGACGTTAGAATGTGTGGCATGAGATGGTGTGGCATGAGAAGGTGTGACACTGGAATAGGTACCGCGGGCGCCCCCGCCCGCGAAGCCACCAGAATCGTTAACCGACTCCGCCCTCGGCGTCCCCTTTCGAGCCGAATCCGCCGCAAACGGCGACACCGAACTCGAGCGCGCCGACGCCGGTGGCTCGATGGGTCGTGCTCTCTTCAGCGAAGCCTCGATACCAGCAACCACAGGCAATTTACTGCTGCCGCCTGATCCAGCGCTTTCCGCTGCCTCGCTCAGCAACTGCTCAATCGGCAGCAACCGCTGCGCATGCGCCATCTTCAGCAGCCCCAGTTCGAGATGGAAGCGCTGCTCCTGCCGGTATCCGAGCTCTCCGTGAGTCCGCAGCATGATCTGCAGATGCCGCGTCAACTCCTCCTCGGTAAAAAGTTCGGCGATGCGGCTCACTCGCGCCCGCTCATCCGAGGAAATCTGCAATAGCCCCGAATCCCTGCCCGCAATTTTCGCCACCGTCACATTTCTCAGGAAGCGTACCAACTGCCGCGCGAAATGCGTCGGACTATGCCCTTCGCCGATCAGTTCATCCACCAGCACCAGAATCTTGTCGCTCGAACTTTCCGCCACTGCCTGCATCACCGTTTCTAGCGCCGCTGCCGGAGCGGAACCGATCAGCCCCCGAACCGACTCGGCGGTCAGATGGTCGGAGGTCGAGGCGATCGCCTGGTCCAGAATCGAGAGCGCGTCGCGCATCGAGCCGTCGCCCGCCTCCGCCAGCAACGCCAGCGCATTTTCGTCGGCCGGAATATTTTCCTTGCTCACAATTTCTCGGAGTTGCCCCATGATGTCTTCGAACTTCATGGCGCGATAACTGAAATGCTGGCAGCGCGAGCGGATCGTCTGCGGAATATCCTCAGGCTGCGTCGTCGCCATCATAAAGATGACGTGGCTCGGCGGCTCTTCCAGCGTCTTCAGCAGCGCATTAAAGGCTGCGTCCGTGATCTGGTGCGCCTCGTCGAGAATGTAGATCTTGAAGCGGTCCCGCGCCGGACGGTAACGCGCCGCCTCGCGCAATTCGCGGATCTCGTCGATCCCGCGATTCGTGGCCGCGTCGATTTCGATCACGTCCACCGCATTGCCATTGCGTATCTCGGTGCACGAATCGCAGACCCCGCAAGGCTCGATCGGCGGCTTTCCCGTCGTCTCGTTCGTCGAGCGGCAGTTGAGCGCCATCGCAAGAATGCGGGCCACCGTCGTCTTGCCGATGCCACGATGCCCGCTGAAAATGTAGCCATGAGCGATGCGCTCCTGTGCGATGGCATTTTGCAGGGTTCGCGTGACATGTTCCTGGCCAATGACCTCGGAAAATTTTTGGGGACGATATTTACGCGCCAGGACCTGATAACTCATCGGAATCCCCGATTATACAGTCTCCGGCGAACCGAATTGTTGGCCCACGGACGTTCGGTAGTGGCTCAGTTTGAAATTAATCCCACGAGCTCGGCCAAATCCCAAGCATGACTGCTTAGTCCTGCTTCCATCGCTGGCGTCACGCGCAATGTTTGATGAATCCGAACGAAATTGCAATACATGAAGTGAAGGGCCACCGCGTAGGCATGGTTTTCCAGCTTCTTTGAGAACGCGTTTGTGAGTCTTGTAAAACGCCTAATGCCCATTCTCATTGTCAGGTTCTGACGCTCAACGTAAGAAGTGCTCACATGCTTCGGATCAGGATCGCCGCTCACTACCTTGATGTCACAGCCGATGCAGGTCGCAGGGCTGTAGCGTGTCTCTGGGCTGTCATTGGCCGCGCCGAAAATTTTCTGTATCTGGGCATAGTCGCAGTCCATGCCGAATGCCGATTCAACCGCTTCCAAGTAAGCTTTGTGCCCGTCTGTGGTGACCTGTACGCGACCCTTGATACGTTTGGCGCAGTCTTGCATGAAATCATGTGCCCACACCGCACCGCGACCACCAATCAAATATGAAACTACCAACTTGGTGTCTGCATCGATTCCGACCCACGTCCAAACATCACCCCATCCAATTTCCTTTTTCTCGGCACTGACGTTTTTTGCCTTGGCTCCGACATATGCCCAAATCTCGTCGCATTGCAAACGGCGCACGCGGACATTTCGGACGTGCTTGTCATGGAAAGCCATACAAGCCGTGCCCAGATCGACGAGCAGTTTAGTCACGGTGTTCCTCGCTACTCCGGTCATGCGGGAAGTGGAACGAATACTGTTTCCCTCTACCAGAGCTGCCACGACCCGGATACGCTCGTCATTTGTCAGCGTGTTCATACTGAGCATTATGCTTGAGTGCTGTTCGATAGTCAAGCATTTTGTTCAGTCTATTTACCGATTTTGGCTGGACAGACGGCCATTTTACTTGTTACCATATTGGTAACAAGTAAGCATGAGACGAAAGTACCCTACACCCACCTTGACAGGCCGTGCTACCATCTCAAACCGTAGAAAACTTTATTCCCCCTGCTTGCGTCTAAGTGCGTCTAATGGAGTAGCGAGGATGAGCCGATGGATCTAAACGTGAGGGCGTTCCGGGTAGTTCAGGCCGCCATCGACGGGCAGGCTCCCGCTGACGCCAAGAAAGCTTCATCGAGAAAAGGTGGGCTCCGTGGTGGGCCTTCGCGTGCTCTGTCAATCAGCGCCGAAAGACGGCGCGAGATTGCTCGAAAAGCAAGCAAGGCACGATGGGCAAAGGCAACGCCCTAGGGTGTTAATTACAAGCAGTTGGTTCTGCCGATAGTTTCAGCATGAATGCTTCTGCGACGAAGGAAAATTTTATGTGCACAATGGCACTTCCGTTGCGTGAACTGAGCGTAAATGTTCAGCGCGAAGCTGTGTCTGCTCAACAAGCGTATTGGAGCTTGGCCGAGGAACGTTTGGCACACAGGAGATCACAGGTAATCCAGTGGGTAAAGACTCGCTCGCTCAACAGCGCCATGGGCAGACTCGTGGAAAGACAGCAGTCTCTTATCGACCTCCTGCGTCAAGCTCCAGCGGCACCATTCGGTGCTGAATTGTTTCTGAAAATAGCCAATGACCTCGACAACGTAGTGTCGCTGACCAACAGCTTCGTTGATGAAGCCTACGATATGCCGACAGGGTGTCTTAGTGTTTGGTCTCCAAGGTTAGAGAAGATTTCGGACCTGAACAACTACTTGGACAACTTCGCGGAATCTTTCCGAATCGCCTCCGATGAGGCATGCACGGCACTTTTGGCGGACATGGCTGATAAAATCACCGCTGATGTATTGGCCCCGGCCCAATGATCTCAAGCACGATCTGAGGTGGCTGAAGCTTGGCTAATTCGACGCTAGACTTCAGTCACCCATTCTTCCAAAAACAGATAGAAAAATCCCAAAACGACCCACAGTTCGTGGACGCGCTAAATGCGCTAAAGAAACTGATTGAGGCGAACCATGAAGCCTGTCACCGAGTCGTGCAAAATGGTTTAGGGAAATATCCGGAGTGCCAAGGAAAAATTTGGAAATATGACTGGCAGCCAGAGGGTGAACGGTCACGAACTAGAAAATCTTGGCGACTGGTAGCTATTGTCCCCGATCCTAGCGAGCGACCCTATCAGATCATTGCCGGGGCGATTTACCCAAAGAGTACTACGGACCAGTTGAGTGCCAAGCAGCTAGCGCAGATATTTGCTCAAATCACCGCACCTCGACAAGAAGCCCAACATGATCCACCAGAAATACATTTTGTCCGCATATATTGTGGCGAAGCCGCTGTACGACTATCGGTTTGCAGCAAATGCGGCATTCAAACCGGCAAATCCGATGATGATGACGAATTGTCCACGGCTGAACAACTGCACGAATGTATAGACTAGAAACTACCGCACAAAATTCAAACTGAGCCACTACCGGACGTTCCCATCGGTCGCTCACGCGAACCCTCCCCGGCCGCTGTGTAGAACGCGACTTGCCGCGTCACCGCTAGCCACGCCGAATCTTCTCCCGCGCAACCGATCCCCAACCCAGCACCTGTCAAAGCCTCTCTCCACTCCGCTGCTTGCATGCCTGTGGCAGCCGGGGTAACCTCATCCAGTTGCGTTCTTTCCGCGATATTGGAGATGGATTCTATGCAATTGAGAATGAGCACTCGATCCTTGGAGGGCGTCATGGTCGTCGACTGCAGCGGCCGCCTGGTCTTTGGAGAGGAATCGGCCAGCCTGCGCGAGATGGTCAAGAAACTACTCGGCCAGAGTCCGAAAATTGTGATGAACCTGCGCGAAGTCAATCACATCGACAGCGGCGGCCTCGGCACTCTGGTTTCGCTCTACACCACCGCGCGCAACGCCGGCGGCGCCGTAAAACTCGCCAGCCTCAGCCAGCGCGTCGGCGACCTGCTCCAGATCACAAAGCTGCATACCATCTTTGAAGTGTTTGATGATGCCGAAGCCGCCGCGCTCTCCTTCAAATAACTGCTGCTCGTGAATACTCCGGGCAGGGCGCGATTACTGAATATCAACCAGGGTCAGCATGTTCGGCGAAAGCCCTAGTCCGCTCGGTTCGTCCAGAATCACCAGAGTCGTGACTTGTGAATTGCTCTGAGGAATCGTCGCACTCAGCAGCGGCGTCGTGTTGTTGTGCGGTGTCACCCACACTACATAGGGCGTCACAAAATTGAGACTGATATACCCCGGCCCCGCTTGCCCCAGCGTAAGGCCGGTAACCTGCGGAATCCCGTTGATCTTTTCTCCCGCCGTCAACATGTAAATATCAAAGCCCCCCGGGTATTGGTTTGACGAGGAGGCGGATCCATTGATCATCCGGATCTTCACCGTACCCGCCGGTGGTGTCCTGAAGTCGTCCGATATCAAATATGCCGACGGAGGACTCGTGACATAGCCCCCCAGCAGAATCGTGTAGTCGTCTCCGCCTGCCAGGATCGCATCCGTGTTATCCAGCACCGGGTTAACGGTCTGCGTGGTATAAAACGCCTCGATCGTCGCCGTACCCGCATTGACTGCAAAATAAGCTGCGGGAGTCATCGCAGGCGGGTTGATATCGCCATACCCAAGATTGGTAATCGCCTTGCTCCCGTTAAACTCCACGTCCAGCCCTGCCTGCGCCGCGGGGATCGCATTGATCACACGCACCTGCGCCATCCCGCCGTTATTACACGCCGTCGTAGCCAGGCTCAAGGCGATGCTAAAAACCACCAGGGCCAGCGTCAGCGGCAGGGCATTCAACCAGCGAGCCATCTTCATTCTCTAATTTCTCCGAAAGTCAGTTTCGTGGTCGGGGAGAAGGTTTGTCAACCGTTTGGGTGATGCACCGCGCCTCGAGCGAGGCCCGGTTTTCTCTCAAACTTCGCAGCGAGACGCCGCTCCCCGCCCTCAGTTCTCGTCCACCATCTCCAGGAAGTTCGTGTAATAGAACGTGGCGTTGGCATTGTCCAAAATTACCAGCGTGGTAATTTGCTGGTTCTGCTGGGCGTATTGGTAATGAATCAGCGTAAACGGGTTCCCCGGTGGCGTTGCGTACACGCTATAAGCGGCCTGCTGGGGAAGCACCGTGTAGTTCGACGCCGTCCCGTACGTCAGATTCGAAATCTGCGGGGTTTGACCGGGAGGAATGCTCGCGCCATTCGGCTCAAAGAAGATTTCCAGCCCGGCCGGATACTGTTGCGACAAGTAAACCGACGCATTGATTACCCGAAACGACACGTTGCCCGAGGTCGGCAACGTGTTGTCATCCGTGAAAGCCACGGCTCCCGGCGGCTGGTTGGCGTTCTGCACCGATCCATCCAGCAGCAAAGTATAATAACTCCCGCCGCCAAGACTTACCTCAGGTCCCGTGAGATTGTTGCCGACCCCGCCGTTTCCCAGGACTGGGCCGGTCGTGGTGCCCGTATTAAAAGCTGTAATCGTATCCGATCCCGACGTCACACCCACATAAGTGACCGGCGTTTTCTGCAGCGGATAAACTTGCTGGAAGGCCAGCGGCGTGTTGTTGATCTTCGCTCCGTTGACATACACGTCCAGAGCAATCCCCTGGTTATTCGAGATGGCATTCACGATCCGAACATGCGTTCCACTATTACCGCAACTGATGGCAATCAACCCCAGGGCGATCATGGCCACCATCGCCGATACAACCTTGAACCAGCGAAGCATAAATTCTCCAAAAAGGCGGTTTTGTCGATTAATGCGTGGGATGCGAATATCCTGATCCCAGGTTTTACCGAGCATCGATAAAATTTCGTACGGTGAGTCTAGGTTAGCACAATTGCCCGTCAGTTCTGGAGCGCTCGAATCCGCATTTTGCAGTCGACCGCACATTGTAATTTAGCTGCCAAGATTGAATCCGCCGAGATCGAAGACGCGAAGATTGGAGGTGGGATGGTGAACGGGAAGCCGATGAACCGAAAAAAGACCCTCGCGGCAAAACTCTCTGAAACCAAGCCGGCGCCAAGAAAACCTGCGCTAAAAAAAGAAGACAAGCGCACCAGCATCCTGCGCTGCATCCGCGCCCTGCCTCCAGGCACCGTTTCAACTTACGGAGCCATCGCGAAAGCCGCAGGCTGGCCCGGAGGTGCGCGTCAGGTTGTGCGCATTCTCCATCAGGCTGAAGGGCTGTCCTGGCATCGCGTGGTCGGCGCCGGCGGAGCCATTAAGCTCCGCGGTGAAAATGCCGCCGAACAAACCTTCCGTTTGCGCCTGGAGGGCGTGACCTTTCGCGGAGCCCGCGTCGACATGAAGCGTCATGAACACCACTTTCCCGGGCGGAGAATTGCCCTTCGGTAGAGTCGCGGCTCGCCGCGTCTCTACCTACTCTTCGTGGGCCGGCAAATTTCCATCCAGCAACTCCTGCAGACGTCCTGCCGGACAACGCAGCCCCACATAGAAGCTTCCAAACAGCGCATAGACGGCGCTCACCTGATCAAACCGCATCTCGTAGATCAGTTTCTTAAAGACCAGGGGATTGTCGGCAAACAGATCCACGCCCCATTCCCAGTCATCGAAACCAATCGAGCCGGTAATGATCTGCTTGACCTCTCCCGCATAGCGCCGTCCCACCAACCCGTGCTCGTTCATCTGCCGCTGCCGTTCTTCCATCGGAAGCGTGTACCAGTTCTTATCTTCCCCACGCCGCCGGTCCATCGGATAAAAGCAGAGATAACGATTGCCCGGCATCGTCGGGAACAGCCGCGGCTTCATCGCCTCTTTTTGCCGCTGGATGATCTCCCGAATCGTCTCGTTCCAGGCCTCCGAGTGCGGCTCTACTCCTTGATCCGCCAGCGCCTTGTAGGTCTTCAGCGTTGACTCGTACAGCCCCAGCTCAATCACCGACAAATAAGAGGTAGTCGGTTCCAGGTAATCGCTCAGCCGCAGTCGCGCCAGCTTGAGCTCAGCCTGATTGAGCTGATCGAAGCTTTCGCGAAAATGGACCAGCATCAAATCGCCTTTGTGTCCCAGCAGGGAAAATAGTGCAGACTGGCCGTCCGTCTTCTCTTCCATCTCCGACAATACCTGCGAGGCTTCGGCTGCGATCTCGCGGCGAGCGCTTTCGCTGAGCCCCCGCCAGGCTGTCCACCGGAACCGCATCATCTGGTGAAGCGTGGCATAGCCCTCAAGCGTAAGCGGCACCGCTGGAAGTTGCCCCGCGGCAACGGGGAAGGTTGGAGGATGCGTTGGATTCATAAATTTGTCCTACCAGCATTGTAATCAATCTGGTAATTGGGTCATCGGTCATCGGCCATCGCCCGAACCCTCGCCGCCACCGCTCGCCGATTGCTCCAATACGCGCCTCTGTGCTACAAGCAAGCTATATGCGCAAATGGATGAGCGAGCGCCTGAAGCGCCGCAAGAAGCCTGCCGACGATGCCACCAAGGACGCAACCAAGGCCCCTGAGCCCTTGCAGCCCAGATTCTACGATAATGAGCCCGCTATCGTGGCTCCGGCTGAGGCTACTGTCGTGGAATCCCGTCGCCCTTCGAGGCCGGAATACGAATCTCAGCCCGCACCCGACGCTGTCTCCGCGCCGGCACCCCCAGGCAATGAAGCACGCCCTCGTCCCTCCCGCCGTCGTAGAAGCCGCGGAGGTCGTGGCGGATCGCGTCAGCGGCCGGCGGCCATCCCTGACGCTGCTCCCGAAGCACCTTCTGTCGAGCCCGCACCCTCAGCCGGACAAACGCCCGTCCCTGCCGCACTTCAACCCCGACCAGCCACAGAAACGTCCGTCCCTCTATCACCCGACGCCGCACCGGCTCAAGCCGCGCCTATGCAATCCACGCCTCTTCAATCTGCTCCGGTTCAGACCCGGGCCAGCAAGGGCACCGTGGTTCTCGCCATCGGACTCCCCGGCTCCGGCAAGAGTTCGTGGTTCAAGCGGCACAACATTCATCCGCTCTCGAGCGATCTCCTGCGCGAACTTCTTTTCGATGATGCCCAGGAGCAGCGCTTCCAGGATCTCGTCTTTTCCAATCTGCGCTCCATGCTCAAGGCCCGCCTCATCGCCCGCCGCCCCATGAATTACGTCGATGCCACCAACCTTACCCCGCACGACCGCCACAGCTGGATCAAACTGGCCAAGGATTATGGCTACGATGTGCAGGGCGTATTCTTCGATGTTCCTCTCGAAATCTGCCTCGAACGACATCAGCGCCGCGGACGCGTCGTCCCCGAAGACGTCATGCGGAAAATGGCAGGCAAATTGAAGCCTCCAACATTTGAAGAAGGATTCTCCAAGATCACCGTCGTGAGGGTTAAACAGAAAGAGCCAGCCGACGAATAGCCGGTAGTCATTCCCAGTCGTCAGTCGTTAGCCGTTAGTCGTTTGCCGGGGTTTGCCAACAAGCAACGACTAACGACCAGCGACCAGCGACCAACGACCGCGCTCACCCCTTCAGATACGGCAACAACTCTCGAAACGCCGGCGCCCCCGACGAGCGCAGCAATTCGTAGATCATCATCTCCGTCGACGAAAGAATAGCTCCGGCCGCGCGCATTCGCTCCAGCCCGATTTTCCAGTTCATCTCTGTTCTCGAACTGACCGCATCCGAAGCCACGTGCACCAGATAACCCTCGCGCAGCGCTCCCAGCGCCGTCTGCATCACGCAGATGTGCGTCTCCATCCCACACAGCAGCGCCGTCGTCCGCTGACCCGGCAAGCGCTTCAGCAACGTGCAAAACACGTCACTGCCGAAACAGGAGAACATAAGCTTGTCGATCGGCGCACTGTCGGGCAAAAGCGACGCAATATCCGGCACCGTGTTCCCCAGCCCTTTCGCATACTGCGTCGTAACCATTGCCGGTATCTTCAGTATCCCCGCCAGCCGGATCAGCAACTGTATATTCCGCACCAGCCGTTCCTTCTCCCAGATCGGCGGCAGCAACTTGTCCTGCATGTCGATAACGATCAATGCGCACTGCTCAGCCACCAGCGGGCGTCGCGCCATTTCGACGTAGTCATTTTCCGCGGTCATCACCGTTCCCGTAAAAGCTTCAGTACTGGCCATGGCAACTCCTTAAATACCGCTCCGTGCTTCTCCCACAGATTCTAACCCGGTCCGGCCCGCTCGGCCTGAATTGCTCGACCGCGATTGCTCGACCTAGTTTGATTGCTGCTGCAGGTCGATATCAACGTTGCGGGTGGAACGCCCGCGCGTCCTCGCCTGGCACGGCCGGCTATGAGCTCGTCGCCAGTGGTGGTGGCACTTTGAATTTCTGTTGGAATTTGTCTCGCAAGAACGAGAGAACGCGGCTTCAAGCCGCGTGCCGTAGACTTTGAATCTGTCTTGAAAGGGCGCGGCTTCAGCCGCTGAGGGGATGCCCTTTTCAAACTAAGCCACTGCCCATCGCCCTTAACGGTTTGCGGTCACCCTGAAATGATTTAGAATTCTCCTACAGCCCGGTCGTTCAACGGTAGGACTGCAGCCTCTGGAGCTGCGTATCGGGGTTCGAATCCCTGCCGGGCTGCCATCCCCATCATCGCAAACCATCCCACAACCAAAATCCTACAACCTTGTCACTCCTCTGGCCGGAGTCTGGTCTTGGTTAGCATAGGATCGGACTAATTGGATCGGCTTGCCGACGGATCGGTCAAAGCAATCAACTTTCCCGGCGGAAACTCAGTCGCAGCGAGTGGCTCCGGGTTGACGATCGACAGCACGTTCCCCGTTTGAACTCCCCGGATCAGCAGACGATCACCTTCGATAGCCACCACTCGATATTGTTCATCGAAAATGGACATTTTATGGGCCATCGGGTCGTTGGATGCGCTGCGTGGCGCAAGCGATGCTTTGCTCCCTCCCAGCGCTGCGGGGATCGTCCGGAGGATGAACATCCCACCCAAAAAAAACGGGCGGGCCCAGGCACGGACCCGCACCGAACGCGATCGAACCAGTTAGATCCTGCCGAGAACCAGCAGGATGACAACGATGCAAAGGATCAGTCCCAGTCCTCCGGTAGGCGCATAACCCCAGTTTCTACTATGCGACCAGCGGGGCAGTGCCCCAAAAAGAGCCAGAATCAGGATCACAATCAATACCGTGCCCAGCATGTTTGCTCCTTATTGACGGATTCAGAAATCCTTGTAACCTGCGTTAACCTCGTGCTGTATAGAGAAGCGGCATCGCAACTACAGGGTGAAGCTCAAAGTGAGGTTCACGCCCGGATACATCGGGTTGCACAGGTAATACATGCCGTTGATCTCGATGACGTAAACGTCCTGGGTGTAAAGCCAGTTGCTGGGCCACGGCTGACCGAATCCGAACCAATATCCCCCGTATTGAAAGCGGTGATTGCTGTACTCGGACTGGCTGACGCGAAACGTGTGCTGGCGTCCGAAACTGGCCTTGTATCGGTCTGCCGGAATCCGATTGTTGCTGACCTTCTCCGTCTGCGGTTGCGATTTAGCTTGCTGCGCTTCATGTTCCTGCGACGGTTTTTGTTGTTGCGTTGTTTTGTCTTCCGTCTTGGTGCTCTTCTCAGGCTGCCCCTTCTCTTCCTGTTTACCCGGCTTTTCGGATTGCACCTTCTTCTCATCCTGCTGGGCAGGTTTCGCTTTCTGCTCCTCCTGCTGGTCGTGCTGCTCCTGTTGCGCGTAGGCGAAAGTCGTAAGTCCGAGGGTGAGCGAGAGAGCTGCTGTGCCAATCACTGCAAGTAGTTTCATTGTTGCCTCCATACATCAGTTAATTGTTTGACCGCATCTTCAATTCCCTAGCTTCCGACGTGGATTCGCGAAAGGGAGTTAAACAGGCCGAATACATTCAGCAGCCACAGGACCACCGCTATCACCACGACACCGTTCAAAATTGACTTGATCGAGCCCTGCATCGGAATGAACCGGTTCACCAGCCAGAGCAGAACGCCTACCACCACGAGAACTTCCAATAATTGAATCAACGGCATGATGATGAACCTTCCTTCCTACCACCTGATTTTCACGAAATGATTTCGTGAGCCAACACCTCTCCTCCCCGCAAGAGGCTCTTTTGCCCTGTCCGTTGTCCGAGGCTTCTTAGGGTCGAATCGCGGTCGCCGCGCAGGACTTCGCAGCGGTACGCACGGATGAAGAATGCCTTGCGCCTATGCCTAGGCCGATAACTGAATGTGGCCGCTTCCGTACCCTGCTTGCAGCGACCGGGGAATCGAACTGCGAATCAGCATTCGCCGCTCCGTCTGCACATTCAGTTCCAGAAGAATGACAGCTTCGAACCCGCCTGTCTGAGCAAGATAGCTCACCTCCCCAATGTGATTCAGTTCCCTCCGAACATCGCGGAATCCGTAAACCTCGCCCGCATATCGCACAATCGATACGGACAAACCTTCCTTCGGAGCTTAGAATCAGTGCATGGGAGCAAGCCTGGTAGCAGGCAAGGTCAAGAAGAGCATCGAGTTCAATCCCTCCGCCTTCCTTGCCATCATTGGCGAGGGCAGGACGAACCTGACTTTCTCGATGAAGCAGCCCATCTTTGTACAGGGAGATGCCGCCGATGCCGTCTTCTATATCCAAAAGGGCAAGGTAAAACTCACCGTCGTCTCCAAAGCCGGCCGGGAAGCAACACTCGCCATGCTTGGCGCTGGCTACTTCTTCGGCGAAGGCGCACTCGCGGGTCAACCCCTGCGTATGGGATCTGCAACCGCCATGACGGATTGCGAAATTCAGCGCATTGACAAGCGCGCGATGATAGACGCGCTGCATCGCGAACCCGGCTTTTCCGAGCTCTTCGTGACCTATCTGCTCGCCCGCAATGTCCGTTATGAAGAGGACCTCGTCGATCAGTTATTCAACTCCAGCGAAAAGCGACTGGCTCGCGTGCTGCTCCTGCTCGCTCATTTCGGTAAAGAAGGTGTGCCTGAAACCGTCGTCCCCAAGATCAGTCAGGAGACTCTGGCCGAGATGGTCGGCACCACTCGATCGCGAGTCAGCTTCTTTATGAACCGCTTCAGAAAGATGGGATTTGTGACTTACTCCGGTGGCCCTGACGGCGGATTGCAGGTCCATAGTTCACTGCTGAGTGTTGTCCTGCATGACTGACGTTCTGCACGACACTGAATTCTGCGCGAGTTATGCTCGACCGGGTCTCCCAGCTACCGCTTGTCGCCCGTGAAAACTCCCTTCCGGAATCATGCTGGCGAGCCCGCTGTCGCTGGGCCCGCGCATTCGTCGCATGAAAGGAACGGAGATGCTTTTGTAGTGGATCGTTCGTATTTTATTTTGCCAAACTGGGCGAATTTCTCAGGCTACGCTCCGGCCGCTCACCAGGTTGATGACCAGCACGATCAGGGCAACAACCAGCAGAAGGTGAATCAGGCCTCCGGCGATGTGCAGGCTGAAGCCGAGAAGCCAGAGAATCAAGAGCACCACGAAAATTGTCCAAAGCATTGTTATCTCCTTCGCTCCTTCGAGCGTTCCGAAAATGTGCGTCGCGAAAACGGTTATCTTGTGCCTGCCGGAGCAAAAGCTTTCCCGCACTCCAGACAAGACGTTTTAGACCGCGGTGTGATCAACCCGCAGTAGGGACACATGCGTTGCGTCGCGAAACCGCGATCTGCCCGCGTAATGGATGCCATTATGTTCAGGACGGATGCCTTCCCTGAACGCAGCCGTCGATAAAAGTAGTCGCGGGCCCGGTCCAAGTTCGAATTCATCGGCGTTTCACCGTATTTCTTTGCCCCTACTCGCATAGAACACCGCCATCAACGCCGGCGTGAAGTGTCTCGCGCAAGTTCATGATGGCTGTCTACCGTTGTAACCATGCCACGCCCGCACCCGCGATGCTGTGCAACAGTGCTCACATCCATGGAAATAACTCTGGGATAACCTTGCCAGATCGGGCACAGCCGATGGCGCCCATAACGGCCGGCCCCGCACGCGAGCAATCGCATATGAGCAATCGCAGGTGAGCAATCGCAGGTGAGCAATATAGACCAGCTTTCTTCCCGCCAGTCAGCGATGATGGCGTTCGAGACGAACTCTTCTTCTCTCTCTTTCAGGTCTTCTGAACTAAGTCAGGCCATCTGAAGTTTTCTCCTCTTAGTTCCGGAAGCTGTTCGATAGCTCCTAATTTAAGGAAAAATTCCATGAAAAAAATGACATCGCTGCTGCTGATGAGTTTGATGGGCCTGGTCGGGACCTTCGCGTGGGCGGCCTCGGATCGTGAAGATACGATCATCCGTATGCAAAAATCCGTGGACGTGATCACAGCCATCATGGCCACCCCCGATAAAGGTATCCCCGAAGAAGTCTTGACCGGCGCCAAGTGCATCGTCGTAGTGCCCAACCTGGTCAAAGCTGGCTTCATCATTGGCGGCAAGCATGGCCGCGGCGTCGCCACCTGCCGCACCCCTGAAGGCTGGAGCGCTCCCGCATTCGTCTCGGTTGGCGGCGGAAGCTGGGGATTGCAGATCGGCGTGGAAGGTGTGGATCTCGTCATGCTCGTGATGAACGATCGTGGCTTGCAGCACCTGCTTTCCAGCAAGTTCGAACTTACCGGTGAAGGATCGGTGGCCGCCGGTCCAGTCGGCCGTCACACCTCCGCCGGAACTGACATAACGATGAACACTGAGGTCCTGACGTACTCGCGCTCAAAGGGCGTGTTCGCCGGCCTCACTCTCGAAGGTGCGGTAGTCGAGCAGGATAACGACTCGACCCGTGCCATCTATGGCGAGAACATGCGTTTCCGCGAGATTCTTTCCGGACACGTTCCCGCGCCCGCCAGCGCGGAGCCGTTCATGAAAGCCGTAGCCGACGCGAGCCACCAGGCCCACGTCGCTGAAGGTCAATAAGACAACAATAAGGCCGTAAGAATTCCCTGAGCACGTTTTTCTTTTCGCTGGCCGGGTTCGCCCGGCCAGCATTTTTCTATCTTCGCGATCGCTCCAGGCAGCGCCAAAATCGTGTTTCGCGCCCCTGCAGTAACAAACTTGACAATACCACCGCATAAGCCTACGATTGAAATTGAGAGTAATGTTTCTTGCGTTGTCTTATTCTTCTAACTGAACCTATCTGAGTACTTGTCTCCTCCGGTCGAGAGGAGTCTGAGTTACGGCACACGAAAAGGTCTGCTGGGGATTCCTAGATTTCAAACCCAAGCCGATCCAAACCCGTGACGGTAGCGACATGACAGATCCAACAGCCACGACGCCAACTGGATCGAAGACCCGGGAAGGAATCATGAAAAACATCAAGTTTGTTGTGAAAGTGAACCGCGGCGGTGCTCACGCTCCTCAATACGTTCTGCGCATCGATCGCCTTCCCATCCAGACCACAACCAACCGCAAGCTGGCCCTGGTCATGGGCAGATTTACCGCCGAAGATGCGGTTAAATCCATGCAGAATTCCCACTGCACCCCAGAACTAGTCTCCGTAAGGGTAAGCGCCTAGCCCTCTCGTTCTGTCACTTCGGTAGCGTCTTCGTGGAGAAACGGGGGTCGTCGCCCGTTCACCGGCTATTGGCTGGCGTTCCACTTCGCCACTGTCGCCGTTCCGCCACCTTCGGCTCGTCACCTTCTCAACTCCCTACTGGAATCCCACCCCCGACCAGAGTATGCTGCGGTGTCCACAAATAAACTCGATGGCCACTCTCAACTCCCAATCCATCCCCTCCGCTCCACTTACTCGAAATCAGATCCGGGGCTTCTGGGCCTCCTGGGGCGGCTGGACCCTCGACGGTATGGACTCCGTCATCTATGCCCTCGTCCTCGTCCCTAGCTTGCGCGAACTTCTCCCCCGCTCCGGCATCGCTGCTACCAAAGGCAACATCGGCTACTACGGCGGCCTGCTCTTCGCTCTCTTTCTAATCGGTTGGGGCCTCGCTTTTCTCTGGGGACCCATCGGCGACAAATTCGGCCGCGTCCGCACCCTGATGCTGACCGTCCTCTGCTATTCCGCCTTCACCCTGCTCAGCGCCTTCGCCGCCAACGTGTGGCAACTCGCCATTCTGCGCCTGCTCGCCGGCATCGGCATCGGCGGAGAATGGGCCATGGGCGGCACCTTCGTCGCCGAAGAGTGGCCCGAACATCGCCGCATCGCCGGCGCCGGCTTCATGCACACCGGCTACTACTTCGGATTCCTCCTCGCCGCCCTCGCCAATTACAGCATCGGCAGCCACTTCGGATGGCGCGCCATGTTTGCCTTCGGAGGCTTACCCGCCATCCTCCTCGCCTACATCCGCTACGGCGTTACCGAACCCGCCCGCTGGATACAAAAAGAAAAAGTCGTTCACACCTGGAACTGGTGGCGCCCCCTCGCCACCCTCTTCAGCCCCACCCTCCGCCGCCGCACCATCCTCAATTCCATCTTCATGCTCGTCTCCATCTGCGGACTCTGGGCCGGCACCGTCTACATCCCCGCCGCCGTCACCACCCTCGCCGAAGCCGCCGGACGCGTCGGCCCTCAAGCCGCCCAGCTAGCCTCCTACGCCACCATGCTCGTATCCGTCGCTACCATCCTCGGCTGCTTCCTCATGCCCACCCTCGCCGAACGCTGGGGACGCCGCGGCGCTCTCGCCTTTTACTTCACCTTGATGCTCATCTTCATCGTCGTCACCTTCGGCAAGGTTTACTATCTCGGAGGCAACGGCCTCCCTTGGTTCTTCGTCTGCCTCTTTTTCCTCGGCATTGGCGGAGCCAATTTCTCCGTCTACACCCTCTGGCTGCCCGAGCAATATCCCACCGAATGTCGCGCCAGCGCCTTCGCCTTCTCCACCTCCTTCGCCCGCTTCGCCGGAGCCGGCATCACCTTCTTAGTAGGAGCCGGCGTCCGCCACTACGGCTCCCTCGGCACCCCAGTAGCCCTGACCAGCATAGCCTTCGCCATCGGCCTGCTCTTAACCCCCCTGGGAGAAGAAACCCAAGGCCGTCCCCTCCCCCAATAATCCATACATGTAGAGCGGGCGCCCCCGCCCGCAGCCCTTGATTTTGCCCTTGATTTTGATTTTGCTCTTGCCCTTGATTTTGATTTTGCCGAGTGCCCCATCCTTGCTCTCTTCTGTAGCCCAAAAGCCTCCCTGAGGGAAGGCGAAGGGGTGGGAGCCCAGAAAAGATCGCTCACCGTTCCCTCCCGATCCGCACCCATCGCCACTTTCAGAGCCCATCCCCCTTTACCGAATTCCCGGTTTGCGTTACTCTTCGCTGGGGCGTTTCTCGTGTCGCGCAGCAAGTCCAAACTGTGGAGCACGATAATCCTGCTCATCCTGATCGGCAGCCTCGCCTACGCCGACTCGATCAGCAGTTCTTCGGACAAATCCGCACCTCATTTTCGGAACGACCAAACGCCGCTGCACCAGTATGCTGTCCGACTCACCGGCGTCCGCCCCTTCTTCGGTCCCTCGCTCTGGAGCGGATCGAACTCCGGCGATATCCCACTGAGTTTTTTTCTCTCGCTTGAACCGCCTCGCCCGCAACGCGCCACCAGTACCGGCAATCAGGCTCTCGACCTGATCCTTGATCTTCTCGGACATCTAGCCGGCCACCCCCACCAAAAGGGAACCATCAACGGAAATAGCAAGTAAGCGAAAGCCACCACTCTCCGTGATTGTCGTCCTGAGCGCAGAAGCGAAGCAGGCTATGCGGTCGAAGCGCCCCTAGCCTGACAGAAATCCATGTCCACTACGAGCGTGAAGATCGCCAAATCCCTAAACTTTTCCCAAATCGGGAAACCCGCCCGCCTTCGCACCCCATCCTTCCATGAAACCCAGTGACTTCCAGCCCGCGGTGCTGCCAAAGTTAAGTTGATTGGGGCAGCTTCGAGGCAGGTCGGTCGAAATCCGACGCGCCTCGAAGCTGCCCCAAACCATTTTCGGAGCTCATCGACAAGCTAAGTCCTTATTTCGGAATACTTTACATGTAAGGCTTTATTTTTGAATACTTTACGCAAATTGGGGGGGGGTGGGACATAGCATTAAGGTAAACGCAGCCAGGCTATATTAACGTAAGAGTAATCATAGGAATTTTGCCCATCAGCGTTTTCTCTCCTCCAACGTCTAACCGATCGAGCCGCATGTTAGGCTTTTGCGGAGCCTCCGGAGAACCTGACGTTTGCTACGCCGCGTCTTTAAAGCATTTCAATATCGCGATTTCCGCCTGATGTGGGTCGGTGCTTGCACCTCCAGTATTGGCACCTGGATGCAAATCGTCGCTCAAAGCTGGCTCATTTACCGCCTCAGCCATTCCAAGTTCCTGCTCGGCCTCGATCAATTTCTCGGCGGATTTCCAATCTTCCTTTTTTCCCTGCTCGGCGGAGTAGTCGCCGATCGCGTCGAGCGCCGAAAAATTCTCCTCGCCTCGCAATATGTGCAAATGGCTAGCGCAGCCCTTCTCACCGTTCTCGTAGCCACCGGACAAGTCCACGTCTGGCACATTCTCTGCCTCTCCTTCGCCTCCGGAATGGCACAAGCCTTCGGCGGACCCGCTTATCTCGCGCTGATTCCCACGCTCGTCGAAAAAGATGACATGCCGAATGCCATCGCACTGAATTCGATTCAGTTCAATCTGGCAGTGACCATCGGACCCGCGCTCGCTGGGCAAGCTCTCGCCAAGCTTGGGGAAACTTGGTGCTTCGGCTTGAACGCGTTATCGTTCCTCGCGCCCATTCTCACGCTGTCCATCATCCGCGCCCGCTTTCTGCCCGTGAAGACCAAGGAGTCGGTGCTCACCAGCCTGAAGCAGGGCATTCAATTCGCGCGCCAGCAAAGCTCCATGGAAGCCCTGATCCTGCTCGCTTTCTGCATGACCTTCCTGGCCATGCCGATGCGCACTTATTTCCCCGTCTTCGTGAAAGACATCTTCCATCGCGGTCCCGAAACCTACGGCAATCTGCTCGCGCTCATGGGAGTCGGTTCCATCTGCGGCTCGCTCGGTGTAGCGAGCGCCGGTAATTTCAGAAGAAAGGGACTCGTAGCTCTCGGCGCCATGATCGGCTTGGGCGCTGGAATCGCCGGCTTTGCGCTCTCCAAGTCGCTACCGTTAAGCGAGGCAATTCTCGTGCTCGTAGGCGCATCCATGATGGCCGTCTTCGCCACCGTCAATTCGCTGGTCCAGTTGATCACGACGAACGAAATGCGCGGACGCGTGATGAGCGTCTACAACTTCGCCTTCCGCGGCGGCATGCCGATGGGCAACCTGCTGTCTGGCTGGCTGGTGCCGATTTATTCAGTGCCGGTCGTGCTCAGCGTCAATGGATTCCTGCTCATTGCCCTGGCTCTGTATTTCCTGATCATCCAACGCCGCGTAGCAGCGCTCTGAGAATAACCGAGCAGCGGCGACTTTAAATCAGGAGATCGAAACCGCGCGCGTGGACGGTTACGCGCCGAAAGGAACGCCTTTCTGCTCGCGTCCCAGTGCGACCACCACCGCTGCCAGCGTGAACACGACGAACGCAGTCAGAGCCATGGCATTGGCGTAGCTGGTGTGTTCGGCGAGAATTGCTTCGATGTAAGCCACTGAACCGGCCAGGAGCACGCCACACTGGTAGGCGAATCCGGGAAGGAATCCGCGAACCGAATCTGGCGATAATTCTGAAAGATGCGCTGGAATGATGCCCCAAGCTCCCTGCACCATGAACTGAATGAGGAAAGCCCCAACCACCAACAAGGTCAGAGACGGCGCATACGCCCATAATGGAACCACCACGATGGCGCAGACGAATGACGCTACCATGGAGCGGCGTCGTCCGAAGCGGTCGGACAGATATCCCACCAGCGTGCCTCCGCAAATCGCTCCAACCATCGAAATGGCAGTGATCACCGCGCGCTCGGTCGGCTTCATGCCCCACTGGCGCTGCAGAAACGTTGGGAACATATCCTGCGTGCCGTGCGAGGCGAAGTTCATCATCATCATCAGGACGGTCAGATAGAGAAACAATTTCCAGTTCGACATTATCGCTCGACCCAGATTGCCCCAGTTCGGATGCCTGGTCTTCTTCCAGACCTCTGATTCCTTCACCCGGAAGCGAACGAAAAGACCGAGCAGCGCCGGTAGTCCTCCAATAAAGAACATGGGCCGCCATCCCCACCGCGGAAATACGAAGTAGAAACAACCCGCCGCCAGAAGATAGCCCAAAGCGTATCCCTGCTGCAGAACTCCGGAAAGAAGTCCGCGCAGTCGAGCCGGAACTTTTTCCATGGCGAGCGAGGCGCCCACGCCCCACTCTCCGCCCATGCCGATGCCGAACAATGCCCGCAGCACGAGAAACGTGGTGAAACTATGCGCGAAACCCGTTGCCACTTCGACCAAGGAATAGAAGACGAGGTCGATCATCAAGGGCAGACGGCGTCCATAGCGATCAGCCATGAGTCCGAAGATGAACGCGCCCACGGGACGAAACGCCAGGGTCAGCGTGATGGAAAAAGCGATCTCCTTGTCGGAACGGTTGAACTCCTTCGCGATGGCCGTCAGGCAGAGGACAACCAGAAAGAAATCAAAGGCGTCGAGCGTCCAGCCGAGGAAGCCAGCGAAAACGGCGGGACCGTGGCCATCTTGGGACGGCGAGATCGTCGGCGAAGCCCTGTAATCTATCGGTTCGGGCGGATCCGCGGAAACCCTCAAGTCTTCTCCGTTACGTCGGCAAATACTATACAACGAATTCGCCGGTGTAAAGGTCGCGGGTTCTTCCCCTAGAGAAGGGCCTGCCTATCTCTATGGGGTCGAAAGTACGGCTAGCCTGCCAAGGCTATTTTGATTCTTGCTTCCTTCGCCGCATTGAAGGCGCGCTCCTTTTCTCCCACTTCGTCGAGTTGAAGATCCTTGGTCTCGGGAGAATAAAGCAGGCTGACGAAGGTCATGATCGAACCGATCGTTAGAATCACGGCTGGCGATAACCAGAGGTCCTGTTTCTCAATGGCGGCGATAAAAGGAATCTTGTGGGCCCACCACACGTAAGCGCTGAACCACGCGCCCAAGAGTGCTCCCGAGGAGTACCCAAAGCCTACACCGGCGGCGCGGCGTCTGGTCGGGAAGCGCTCGCAGAGATAAGCCGGGACAACTCCCCACGCCAGTTTGAGCATGGCTGCCATGACCGTGCCAAGGACAGCCATCCACAGATTGCGCGCAATCGCGGCATGATAGAGAACGTAGAAGACCGGGATTCCGAAAACGACAAGAAAAGCGCAATACCACTGGGTCAGGACCTTCCTGCCGGTGATGTCGGAAAGCCATCCGTAGAAGTTGTAACCCAGGAATGCCATGAATAGCGCGAAGCCGTAGATCAAACTATAGGTCGTGGTGTCGAACCCACGGCCTTTGAGCGTCAGGATGTTGGGCAAGAATCCGTACACCGAGTAGTCGGTCAGGAACAGGCCCGTCATGAAAAAGAAGACCTGCAGAAAGTCCCAGAGTTGAGGAGGTTTGAACAGGCTCAGGAATGGCGATTTTTCGATTTTGCCCAGCGCTTTGGTCTTTTCGAATTCCGGGGACTCGTGGAGATTGCTTCGAATATAAAGCGCCACAAACACCGGAATGATGCCGGTCATAAAAACGATTCGCCAGCCGTAGGCGAACATCGTTTCTTTGGTTGTAAGAAAAGAAACGAGAGCGAAAACCAGCGAGCCGAAGACATAGCCGAGGGGGAAGCCCGATTGAATAAAACCGCCGATTGCTCCTCGCCGCTTTTGGGGAGCATATTCAATGGCAAAGGTGTGACCCACAGCGTATTCGCCACCGAAGAAGACTCCCATCAATAACCGGAGGAAACAGAATAGAACATAGGACCAGACGCCGATTTGCGCATACGTGGGCAGGAACCCCCCAAGCAGCGACATCACTCCCACACCTCCGATGGTGAAGAACAGGAGGGACTTGCGGCCGATCTTGTCAGCATACCGTCCGAAGATCGCCGAACCGATGGGGCGCGAAGCCATGGTGATCGAGTAGGTGAACACAATAACGATGTATTGCCAGGCTGCGCTGCCTTTGGGGGAGACGAAAACTTTGACCAATATTGGAGCCATGATTAGAACTAGCGCCATATCATAGGCGTCCAGCATGAATCCCAGAAACTGGGACATCATGGCCATCTTTGCATCTTTGGATAATGTTTGTTGTTCCGACATGGGAACTCCTGGGAGCGAGATCGAACCCGCCGTCCGCTAGATGTATCACGCCCGAAAAAAGAAGCTTGCGACCGTGGTCACGGCCGGTTGTGACCGGTGTCACCAGAAGCCGAGTACAGAACCCGGTCGAACTCTAGCCCTCCTACTGCTTTGCTGTCAAGAATGTCAGCTCGCGAATGCCGGCAGAATCGCTCCGCGGCAACTGCCCAGCCCGATGCGGCGGAATCCGTCCCGTTCGCAGAATCCGCGAAGGATCACTTCGTCTCCATCTTGCAGGAATTTTCTCTGCTCCCCAGTCGGCAACGTAATCGGATCCTTGCCGCGCGAGGTCAGCTCCAACAGGCACCCGCGCGCGCTTTTGTCCGCACCCGACACCGTTCCGCTGGCCAGCAAATCCCCAGGGCGGAGATGACAGCCATTGCTCGCATGATGAGTGAGCATCTGAGCCATGGTCCAGTACATGTCGCGAAAATTGCTTCGTCCCAAAATCATAGGATCCGCGCCAGTGTCCCGCATGCGGGCCGACAGCAGCGAAACTTCCAACCACAGATCCAGCCCACCGTTTTCCTGATCGCTCTGGTCGAACAGGTACGGCAATGGCGCCGGATCGCCCTCAGCACGCGTAAAAGCAGTCGTGCGAAACGGGGCGAGCGCTTCTACTGTCACTATCCACGGCGATAGCGAGGTGGCAAAACTCTTCGACAGAAACGGCCCCAGCGGCTGGTACTCCCATGCCTGAATGTCGCGCGCCGACCAGTCATTCACCAGGCAGATGCCGAAAATATGTTCTTCCGCTTGGCTGATGGGAACGCTTTCGCCTAGTCGATTTCCGGCGCTTATAAAAAAGCCGAGTTCGAGCTCATAATCGAACGCCTTGCTCGGGCCGAAGCTCGGCGCGGCATCGCCGTCGCGCGTCTGGCCGGCTGGACGGCGTATCGGAGTGCCTGTCGGAACGAGTGAAGACGCTCGCCCGTGATAACCAATCGGGATGTACTTGTAATTCGGCAGCAGCGGATTATCGGGGCGAAAAAGCTTCCCGACATTCGTGGCATGAAAGATCGAGGCATAGAAATCGGTGTAGTCGCCAACCGTCGCGGGCAAAAGCATCTCGACATCAGCCTGCGCGATCAGATGACGCTCGGCGGCCTGGCGGTCGGTGGCGGACGCGTCCTCACGCAAGATTGCGTGGAGACGTCGGCGCAAAGCGCGCCGAGGACCGTTCCCGAGCGTCATCAGTGGATTGAGTGTGTCGAATGCGCACGAATTGGACGCAGCCTCCGGGATCTCGTCTGCAAGCAGGTGCTCGCTCTGCATCCCGGCGAGGTCAAGCACGCGGTCTCCGATCGCGACTCCTACTCTCGACCCGGCGACTGCGGCGCGGCCACGAAAGACGCCGAAGGGCAGATTCTGAATGGGAAAATCGGAGCCCACAACGTTGGCGGATTCAACCCAACTCTGATGGTTCGGATCGTGGGTCTCGTCGAGGACGGGTTTCATAAAAGGTGCAGAGACCTTAAGTCGTCGACCGGCTCCGTGAACGAACACGACCCAAACGAAATTGCGAAGTCCCGGCGCGCCAGGAACAACTCGCGCGCACTAAGGCGATGCTCACGCCACCAGACTCCCTCTTCGTCGAAGCGGAAGGCGGTACCAAGTGTCTCGTTGAGCACATCGAACGCCAGAGCGTCGTCCATCCCTGCACGGAGAAAAGCCGCCCCCAGGAAAAGATTTAGAAAGCCATGCATGGTTGCCGACGCACTGTCTGGCTCGTGGGTCAGCCGATGAATGGAGCGCACAGGATGGTGCAATCCTGCCGTCGCCTTGAATGGCAATCCGGCCGACACACAGAATCGGAGAAACTCCATGACCGCCTCTGACGCGGGAAACTTGTCCGCCGTCTCGCCGCCCATCCTAATCTTCAGTCCTCTTCGCGAGCAGTCTTCCACGCCAGCAATCGATTCATACAGGCGCCCGGAAAGGGGGAGTTCGAAGTACGCAAGCAGTTCATGTGGGATCACTGCATCCAGCCGGAGCACCTCGTCGGGATTCGACGCCTTGCCCTCAACCGACTCGATGACAACCTTCGTTCCTGAATTCAGGCTTGCACGTCTGGCATTGAACTGGCCAATGTGATCGACATCGGCTTGAGGGTCGGGTCCGAGCAGGATGGATAAGTTGCAGCACCTGGACACGGTATCGGTAGCGTCGAGCGCGCTCTCGAATTCGGCCAAGCGCTGCGCCGGAACGATAAAGCGCCCAAGAACCCAACGGTACTCCGATCGCAAGTACGAAAAGTAGCTGGCGACAGCCTGCTGCATGCTCAACGACGCCGGCGGGAACAGTCCCGCATAGTCGATCATCCGCCCCATCAGGCATTCGATCGCCGAATCCCCGGAAAGGTTTGTAATCTGCGACCTTTGAAGAGTCATGCGGTTAATCAGCGGACGTTTTAAACTTCTTTTTCAGTCCCTGCCAGCACTCAAAATACTGGTGATCAAGTTCGGAAGTTGCGAGCGCGAACTTCGTCGGCTGGCAGATGAAACGCGTCTCGAACATGAAGGCCATGGTGTCGCCAGTGTAGACGGGCTTAAGGTCGGCGCTGCTCGCCCGCTCAAAGGTTTCGGAGTCGGGCCCGTGCCCGGCCATGCAGTTATGCAGGCTCGCGCCGCCCGGCACAAACCCTTCCGCCTTGGCATCGTATTCCCCCCGGATCAGCCCCATGAATTCGTTCATGAAATTGCGATGAAACCACGGTGGACGAAACGTATGCTCGGAGACCATCCAGCGCGGCGGGAAAATTACGAAATCCACATTGGCGGTGCCCGGAATCTCCGACGGCGAAGTCAGCACCGTGTAAATCGACGGATCCGGGTGATCGAAGCTTACTGTGTTAATACAATTGAAATTCGCCAGATCGTATTTGTAAGGCACGTAATTTCCGTGCCAGGCGACGACATTGAGCGGCGAGTGATCGATAGAAGCTTCCCATAGACGCCCCTGAAACTTGGTCACGATTCGGAAATCACCTTCGCGGTCTTCGAACGCAGCGACGGGCGTCAAAAAATCTCGAGGATTCGCCAAGCCGTTCGCCCCAATGGGTCCAAGATCGGGCAGACGAAGCAGTGAGCCGTAGTTCTCGCAAATGTAGCCACGAGCTTCCTTTTCCAGAAGCTCGACACGAAAACGAATTCCCCGTTGAATCACGGCAATCTCGCCGGGACCGGCTTCGAGGACGCCCATCTCCGTGCGCAGGATCAGTCGTCCCGTCTGCGGCACGATCAGCATCTCTCCATCGGCGTTGTAAAAAAATCGATCCGTCATCGAAGCATTGGCGACATAGATGTGGATGCCAACGCCAGCGTGTGTGTGCGTGTTGCCATTGCCGGCCATGGTGATCAGGCCGTCGACAAAGTCGGTACGCTGTGAGGCATTGGGAATGGGAATCGGCATCCAGCGTAGTTGGTTGGGTGGCGTCGGCACCTCGTCGAACGGAGCGCTGCGCAGCCTTCCCTGCTCAATCGGTTCGAATGGCTTGTGCGCCACTGAGGGACGCATGCGGTAGAGCCACGTTCGCCGATTGACGCTGCGCGGCGCCGTGAACGCCGTCCCGCTCAACTGCTCCGTGTATAAACCGTGAGCTACTTTCTGCGGAGAATTCTGCCCGCGCGGCAATACGCCTTCGACTGCCTCGCTCGCGAATTCATTGCCAAACCCCGATTGATACTGGTATTGAGAACGATTCGCTGAATCCCCACGGCCATTCATTCTTGCCGCATTCGTCCTGACATCCCGCGGCGCTGCATGCCGGGCCTTTGCGTCGATGGTCTTTGCTTTTGGCATGCCTACAGATTTCCTCGTCGCGCCTGCTCCAGTTCAATCGATTCAAACAGCGCCTTGAAGTTTCCCTTGCCGAATCCGCGGCTGCCCTTGCGTTGAATGACCTCGAAGAACACGGTCGGCCTGTCTTCCACCGGCTTCGAGAAGATCTGCAGCAGGTAGCCTTCGTCGTCGCGGTCCACCAGTATACCTAGCTCTCGCAACTCGGCCACGGATTCCTCAACATCTCCCACGCGCGAAGGCAGCGCTTCATAGTAAGAGTCGGGAACGCGCAGAAAGTCGAGCCCGTTGCGCTGCAGTTTCCCCACTGTGTAGATCACATCTTTGCACTGCAGCGCGAGATGCTGCGCGCCCGGTCCCCCGTAGGCTTCGATGTACTCCTGAATCTGGCTCTTGTTGCGCGCCGTCGCCGGCTCATTGATGGGAAACTTCACCGAATGCGAATCGTCGGACATCACAATGCTCATCAGCGCGCTGTATTCCGTCGAAATATCTTTATCGTCGAAAGTGATGTAACGATGGAAGCCGAACACACGCGTGTAATAGTCGGCCCAATATTGCATTTTGCCCAGCTCGACATTCCCGACGATGTGATCAATGCGCAGGATACCGCAGTCATCGCCCGCCAGGGGCGCCGCCATATACCCAGGCAGAAAAGGCCCTGTGTAATCCTTATAGGAAATCAACGAATGGATGGTATCGCCGTAGGTATGAACCGCGGCACGACGAATGGCGCCGTGTTCATCTTTTACGTCGTGCGGTTCCTCGGCAGGCAGAGCGCCCCGGCGCACGGCCTCGGCAAAGGCCTCATCGGCGTCGGCTACTTCCAGCGCGATATCGCGCACGCCGTCACCGTGCTTCCGAATGTGCTCGGCCGCCGGATCGTCGGGCGTCATCGGAGTAGTCAAAACGAAGTTCGCCTTGCCCTGACTCATCGCATAGGAGGCGCGCTGACGCTGCCCGGTTTCCAGTCCGCTATAGGCGACCTGGGAAAAGCCGAATCCCTTGCGGTAAAAATAGGCCGCCTGCCGGGCATTGCCGACCCAGAATTCCACGTGGTGAATGCGTTTCAGCTTGAGTGGATTCTCCATTGATTCTCCCACATACCCATATTTTATCGTTAATTTGTCATCAGGCCGCTGGTTCCCCGGCGCGAAAGCGCCTGCGGTGCACTCACCTGCTGGAAATTGCCGTCCCCACCAGCGCTTCGTCCCCCGCCACACGATGCAGCCAATGCTTCCACTCGTGAGAAGCTCCTGTCTTTGCGCGATCGAATGCGTCCCGGATCTGAAGGGTTGCCGCACCAGGCAAGCCGGTGCCGATCGTAACGCCATCCAGTTCCGCAACCGGCAAAATCTCGCACGCCGTGCCGCACAAAAAGACTTCGTCTGCGCCTCGCAAATTTTCTACCGTGAGGGTGCCTACTTCCACCCTGAATCCCTCCGCCACGCCCAGTTGCAGAATCGAGTCGCGGGTAATTCCCATCAGGATCGACGACTTCTCGTCGTTGGTGCGAAGAGTGCGACCTTTGACGACGAAGACGTTGGCGACCGCGGCCTCGGCGACGTTGCCATCGATATTCAGCAGCAGCGCCTCATCGTAGCCGCGACGCGAAGCTTCCATCGTGGCCAGGCGCGAATTCAGATACTGGCCGCAAGCCTTGGCGGTTGTCGGCATCATGCGTGCATCGAACTTTCGGTACGGTGAAATGGTCAGCCGCGCCCCGTTCTTGCGACTGCTTTCGCTGACGTGCACCATCTGCGGCCATGCCAGAATTGCCGTTTCCGTGGAACACTGCGCACGAATCCCCAGTGTTTCCGCCCCCATAAATGCGATGGGCCTGATGTAGGAATCGGTGAGCCCGTTGCGGCGAATCAATCCGCAGATCGCCTCTGTCAACTGCTCCGAACTGAACGGGATGCGCAGACCGTACACTGCCGCCGACTGGTAGAAGCGGTCGAGATGCGCCTCGAGACGAAAGATTGCCGGTTCGCCGTCGACCGCATAACTGCGAATTCCTTCAAACACTCCCGTCCCGTAATGCAAGGCGTGCGTCGAGAGCGGCACGTTGCTTTCCGCCCATGGCACGAATTCTCCGTTCATCCACGTCCATTGAATGTTTGCAAATGTCATCCCCGCCCCCTTCCCCGTGACCACCATTTCCCCTTAGGGTTATTGTTGGACGGGAGGCGGAATTCGTAAATACAATAGATCAGGTAATTGCGGGTCTTATACATGGTTTCTAAAGTAAAATGGCGTTATGGCCTTCGATACTTCAGCACTTGATAAGACTGGCTGGCATATTCTGGAAGAGCTTCAGGAGAACGGAAGAATCTCGTTCGCGGAACTCGGCCGGCGTGTCGGCCTCACCCTGCCCGCGGTTGCCGAGCGCGTCCGTAAGATGCAAGACGCCGGAATCATCACCGGCTTCAGCGCCGAAGTTGATCCCGCCAAGATTGGCCTGCCAATCACCGCCTTCATCCGCATCAGCGTGGTCGGAGACGTCTTCTCACGGGTCGCCCAAGCGGTTCTTTACATGCCCGAGGTTCTCGAATGCCACCGCGGAACCGGCGCCGATTCGTTTACCCTGAAAGTTGCCGTCGAGTCGGTCCAGCATCTGGAGCGTGTCATCGACAAACTCACTCCCTTCGGCACGACCTCGACTTCGATTGTTCTTTCGACTCTGGTTAAGAATCGCAACTTCACGCGCCGCGGTCCTAGTGTCCGCAAGAAGTGAGCGGCCTGACGCACTTCACCTACCTCACCTCAATCGACAGCAACTCACCTTCATGTTTTCCGGCTGCCCGATAGTTCACTGACACCAGAAGATTCTTCCACTCGCAGGAAAACTGGTCCTGGCCAATCACCAGGAGCGATTTGTAATCCGCAGTATGCATCTTGTAGGTCGTCATCCCGCTCAAGACGGTGACTGTCGCCTCGGGAGCCTTGGAGCAGTCGCTGCTGACAATCTTTCCTTTGAGAAATTCCACAGGCCCGGTCGTGCCCGGCTTAACCGGCGCCGGCTTCGGCGCTGCGTCATCGTCATCCTGACCCTGATTTTGCGCCGTGTTGACTGCTGCCGCGGAAGCGTTCTTACTCGCCCCCGGAGTGCTCGCGGCGCCTGCCGGGGTCTCACCTCCGCCTGCTCGCTGCGGACGCACTCCATACTTCTGCAGGGTTTCCAGATCTTCCAATTGGTGCTTGGCTGCAGCCGCAGCGACGCGATCCGGCCCCTCCTTCAGACGCGTAAACAACTCCCGCGCGAGATCCCACTTCTTGCCAGCAACGTAGATCTGCCCCAGGTTGAACTGATATTCAAAATTCCGGGGAGCCAGCGCTACCGCCTCCCGCTGCGCTTCCAACGCCGAATTGATGCCGCCGCCCTCCACTCGCGCAAGTCCCAGCATGTTATAAGCGTCGGCCATCTCGGGATTCCAATCGGTAACCGCCCGCAAGTCTTGCATCATGTTTGCCAGACCCTGCATTTCTTGTCCGGTCACTTGGGCCTTTCGATACTTCATGACCGACCGGTAATACCAGACCCACGGATCCCGCGAATTCAAATCCGTCGCCTTGTCCAAGTCCTCGGCCGCTGCGTCGAAGCGCTTCTGGTGGATGTCGTCCCAAGCCAGCGCGCGCCGCGCCATCTCATTGTCTTTCGGATCGGCTATCAGTTGCTGTAACTCGCGCAGCGCCTGATCATGATGCTCCGGAATGCGCGCCATCACGTCGGCAACCACCGCTCTTGCGTCTTCATCCTTAACCCCGCTCACCGACATCCCAATGTCATCCGCGCCAAAGGGAAGCGGGTAACGATCGGGCTCCTGAGGATCAACGGGAGTTTCCACTGGCTTTTTCGCCTGATCGAGGGCGATGCCCAACACGCTGAGCGAGTTGAAGTAGGTCTTCACCGCCGCTTCCATCTGCTCCGGCGTCATATCGAAGGCTTGCACCATCGCCTTATCCACCGGCATTTTCTGGTTGAGAACCAGGTTGAAGTAAGTTCCCGCCTCGGGCATCTTGTTCTTGTTCAAGAGGTAGTGCACAACCATCCAGGACTGAGCATAGAACAACGTGTTGTGCGTTCCTTCGCGCACACCCGACCCGTCATGCTTCATGGTGAAGAGGTCAACCATGGAAATCCATACCGGCGAACTCACCAGTTGCGTCAGCGACTGCGGCACATTCGGATCGCGCTTCATCCCCGCAAGGTCATCGAATGCATCCTCATGCCATTCCGGCATCAGTTCCGGATCGGCTCCCATTTCCACCTGCTTGCCGATATAAATCGAGCCAAAGTATTCCGCCAGGCCTTCGTCGAACCATCCCTGCGTCGGAGGATAGTTGTAGTTCAAGTAGTAGTGCGCCAGCGGATGGGCCACCGCTCGCCACGGATCGGCCTCAAAAAGATTGAGCACGATATAAATCCTATCCGTTGAGGGCACATAAAACCCGCCTGCCATACTCTGTTTCGTTGGAGCAACCGAGCCATACTGCCTGTCGCCCTTGAGCGCAATGACGGTGATGGGCACCGACATCTTCAGCTTGTCCTTGAGAATCAACTGTCCGAAGACCGCCCGCATCTGCTCCATTCGTAGCGCGATTTCCCGGCCCCGCTTGTCGCCTCCATCGGTTAGGACCGAGAAGTGCGCGGAATGCACTTCGATCCACTTGGGTTCGTCCTTGGCCCAAGCCAGCGGCGCCGCGATCAAATTCATCAGTACAAAAAGCAGCAGGACCAGATTGGCTACGAAAAGGGCAGCGCGGGCCGCGTACTCCACTAAGGCAAAAGGGCGGTCTCTCATGGCAGGCCTAACAGGCTCTAGCAAATGCTAGCACGCCTCCCAGACCGGGGAAGTCAACGTTCCTCCACTCTAGGCGGCGGTTTCGTTCAGGCAGATTTTCATCAGGCAGATCGTCCACGTTGATCTGTTCTCCGCGGGTGCCACGATTCTCGCTCGCGATCGGCTCATAGGTCGGTGAGCTTTTGCGGAATTCGCCGGGTCGCAAACACCGCGGCCGATATCGATTACACTCCGCGCCTGTCAAGCAAAAGGGCTGTGGTACAGTACGTTTTTCGCCGGAGACGCGACAAGCCGCGTCTCTACCGAAAAACATGAAGCCACCATCGCAACCAATAACTACAATCGCCACCCCCGCCGCTTCCCGGCTTGCCTGGATCGACTGGATGCGTGGATTAGCCTGTGTCCTGATGTTCCAGACGCACTGTTACGACGCCTGGCTCGGTGGCGACGCCCGTAACACAACTTTCCTTAAAGGATCGCAAATTCTCGGCACGTTGCCAGCGCCGACCTTTCTTTTTCTGGCCGGAGTTTCGTTCGCCTTGGTCACCGACAAGCTGATCCGCAAGAATCTGGCTCCCGCTCAAATTGCCCGTACCATGGCTCGTCGCGGGGCTGAAATCTTCGCCTTTGGGCTGCTGTTCCGGTTGCAGGAATTTCTTATCGCGTGGGGATGGGCTCCTTATTCCGACTTACTTCGCGTGGATGTTCTGAACATAATCGGCCTCTCCATGATCCTTATGGCACTGACCTGCGGCATCGTTCTCTCAGCTTGGAGAAAGACGCACTCCTCCTATGAGCTCATACCTTCGAGCCCAATCCTAAGTGGCGGAAGTGTGAGCCGCTTCAGTCACTGGAGACTGGCCTTAGTGTGTACATCGCTTGCCATAGTTGCCCTGATTGCCGTGCTCACGCCACCCCTTTACACCACATGGCGGCCTACTTGGCTGCCGTGGTGGCTGGAGTCTTACATTGACGGGTGCCACAACTTCGGTGCCCCCCAACCCTGGCTCTTCCCGCTATTTCCCTGGGCGGCGTTCGCCTTCGCGGGGCTTGCCGCCGGATTTATTCTCTTCAGCGAACAAGCTCGGAGTCAAGTCGCGAAAACGCTGGCCGTCTTTGCCCTTGTGGGAGCCACAGCCATCCTCGCCGCCCGCGAACTTGATCACTCACCCTTCCATCTTTACTCCACCTATGATTACTGGCACACCAGCCCTAATTTCCTGATGATGCGCATAGGTCTCTTGTTAGTAATCGCTTTTATCAGTTATGCATGGTGCCGGTGGGGCCTGGCTACACGCGGGTTCAGCCCGCTCATTCAACTAGGTCAGACTTCATTGCTCGTCTATTGGGTTCACATAGAATTTGTCTACGGACGATTCTCTTTGTTGCCCAAACGATCCGAGTCGATTCCGGCCGCGACCCGAGGATTGCTCGAGATCACCCTATTCATGCTCATTCTGTCACTGCTGCGCACAAAAATTGATTGGAAGAGGATCGACTGGAAGAAAATGAGCCGGAGAATCCAGCCCGCCTGGTAGATAAAGCGACAACCGCTAGAGCCACCTATGCCGCGCGACCCCTAATCTTCCGCCGATAATTGCAAAATAGCATGGCCAGCTAACTTCAACCCCACGCCCCAATTCTGGCGCGCGCCGGCCTCGTCGTTCCCGTAGCCAGTGACATACAGAGTAAAGTACAAACCTTCTCGAACTGCGATGTCCCCGGCATAGTAACAGCGCCGGACGCACACCTCCGCCGCCGATGGCATTTCGGGCGCTCGCTGCAGCAATGCAACCAGCTTACGCACAAATTGTTCGTGAAGCGGCAGGGATTCGCGCCCTTCTATGTTAGACACGATAAAATCCACATAACTCGCGAACTTATGCGAAGCGTTGTAGATGTCTTCTTCGGCATTGAACTCGCGCGATGTCCAAGCATCGCATTTCGCCGTTTCCACCGCGCTCCGCGCCGAATTCAGCACCCGGAGAAAGTTTCCCAGCTCGGAGAATTTCTCCGATTCTGCGATCGATACCATCAACTCCGGATGCCGCTTCACGTCGTAATACGCCACCTTGCCGGAAGGATCCGTCCAGGGAAACTCCAGCGTCGGATCTTCCGGCCCCAACTCGATTGTGAAATCAGCGTCCATCGCAACTTTTCAGGCGACCCGCCGCAGGAAGTTCACGATCTTGTGTTCCGCCCAGTAACCATCTTCATAACTGCCATCATGCGCTGGCGGCAATCCCGAAGACGATCTTGTCGGCCTCCCGATAAATGCGCAGTGCCCTCCATCTCTTGTCTCGATGAAGGTGATGTTCGGGTTGCATGAAATCTTACGCCGTGTTTCAGCCGTAAGGCGCACAAACGGGTCGTTCGCCGCGTACAGCACGAGCGTCGGAACCGCGATGCGGTCGACCACGTGCGCCGCCGAAGCGCGATCGTAATAGTCGTCGACGCCGGCAAAACCGCAGTAATAAGCCGTCACCTTGTCATCAAACTCGCGCAGGCTTTTCAGGCCGCGCAGGCGGCCCGCATCGAAGTGTCCGGGAAACAGTCGCGCCTTCTGCCGCATTCGACGCCGCAGCGCCCACAGAAAGTAGGTCTCGTAAATTCTGTTGGCGGGTTCGTGCAGCGCGTCGGCCGACGATGCCAGATCGATTGCCGGACAACATACTGCAACCGCTCGAAACTCCTTTGGAGCCTGCGCTCCCCACTCTCCCGCAAGCTTCAGCACGATGTTGCCGCCCATCGAGAAGCCGGCCAGCGCGAAACGTTGGACACCATCGCGCGCGGTAATCTCCCGCGCCACCATCGCCACATCATTCGATAATCCCGAGTGATAGAGCACCGGCGCGAGGCGGTCCGTGCCGCCGCAATTGCGCTGGTTGTAACGGATCACGTTCATCCCCGCCACCAGCGCCTTCTCGGCGACGCCGAGCATGTACTGCGACTCGCTCGATCCTTCGAGGCCATGCACAATGATGATGGTCAGGGCGGATGCGCGATCCGCCTGCCAGTGGCAATGGCAAAGCACGTGGACGCCGGGTTCGACCTCGACCAGACGCTCCTCGGGCGGAGGCAGATGAAAGCGGCGCGGGATCAGGAAACTGGCCACAGTCTGGACGTGACCGCCGCACAGCCAGCGCCGGGCTATGAAGTCACGGGTCTCTTCGTGTATTTGCTTAGTGCCCACGCTTTGATTTTAAATAGGAGACAGTCATTTTCTTCGCGGAGTTTTCTTCATGCCCATCTTTGAGTACGTCTGTAAGGAATGTCAGCACGAGTTCGAGGCTCTGATCTTCGGCAAACAAAAAGCAGAATGCCCGAAATGCCAGAGCAAGAAGCTGGACGCACAGCTGTCGGTCTTTGCCGTATCTACGCGGAGCGGTGCGCCTTCGCTGCCATCACGTGCGGCTGGACCATGCGGCTCTTGCGGTGATGCTCGTGGGCCTGGCGCCTGTGCGCTGAACAATCTCGATTGAGGTCGCTCTTTTTCGGGGGAAACCTTCTGAATTTCGCCACATAACTTTGGGAACGCTTCCCCATGTAACTGACGTGACGTTTCCCTTTGCGGCATTCGCGGTTAACATCCGGTTGAATCTGAGACAAACGAGCCGTGAGATTGGACTCGGCATCGATCCTCCCCAACGACTTTTTGAGATAGTGGGAGCCGGAAAGGCCAACGCCGAACGGCACCGATCGGCCAACTAACGTGGATTCACGTGGCCGGTTCCCACTGTTGTTCTTTTAGTGCTTTCGATAAGAAATCGGGCAAAAACTTCGTTGGACAAGAGCCGGCCACGAGCGGTGAGACGCAAGATCGCGCCCTGCTGTTCCAACAAATCTTCCTGCACGCACTGTTGAATCGCAGATTCCCAGGTGTTGATGGCATGGCTCGAGCCCTGCTCGTTCCAAAGTCTTTCTTTCCGCATATCTTCTAGATCGATGCCACGATTCAAGCGCAGGCCAAGAAAGAACTCTTCTTCGATTGCAGCTTGCGCGGAGACCGAAATCACCGTATGCGGCACGCGATTCATGTAAGCATCGAGCGCATCGGGAGTGGCGAAACGGACGGCATGAGGACTTTCGGCGGCGCTCTGCAGCATCGAATGGGCGTCCACGCCGAAGCCTAAATACGGTTGTCGCATCCAATATTTCAGGTTGTGGCGTGAAGCATTGTTGAAAACTTCGCTTCGTAAATGGCCGTTTTGCCGATGCGATTCGATGCGTGCGAAATTGGAAATTTCGTACTGCCTGACACCGGCGCATTTAAGCATCTCGCACGCCTGCTGGTAAAAGTCCGCGGTCTTGTCGTCGTCGGGAACACAGTGCGCGTGATATCGCGCGCCGCCAGCGATCAGTTCTCTGCCGAGCCGTGAATCTTCGTCTACTTCAAGCATGTATACGCTGACGTGCGGCGCGCCGATCGCAATTGCTTCCGATACTGAGAAAGCCCAACTTTCCGCCGTCTGGTGCGGCAAGCCGGCGATCAGGTCAAGGTTGATGTTGATGAGCCCAGCTTCGCGGAGGCGAATAATTTCCTGGAGAACTGTTTCGCGCTTGTGCAGCCGCCCAACCGACTGCGCTTCCTGATCGACGAAGGATTGCACCCCGAGGCTCACACGCTGGACTCCACATCGCAGCAAAGTATCAATCAAAGCAGGAGTCAATGTGCCGGGCGCGCATTCCACCGTAATCTCGGCATCGGGCGTAACCGCAAATTGATCGCGCACGGCCGCAAAAATCCGCCGCAACTGCGAGGCATCGAGAATGGAAGGCGTGCCTCCTCCAAGATAAATGGAGTCAGCCGTGCCATCATCCAGGGAACAATCTAACTGCAACGCTAACTGGCGCGCGGCGGCGATGTCCTCGCCTAGGCGAGCAACGTAGTTTTCGTAGGCCGCTTTGGAGAAAACATCGGAGGCGAAATTGCAGTAGCTGCACTTCGTGCGGCAGAACGGAACCGAGATGTAGATGCCAAGGGGCATGCTTCGTCTGGACTCATTCTATGCGACCAGCCACAACCCCTTTCATGTTAGCGTCATCTGATTTCACTCAGCAGGGACCGCTCTTTACACGGCGAAGACTACTCTGAGGGGGCATGAACATGTTAAACGACGAAAAACTTGACCGGCTGTGCCGTCACTGTGCTCAGGCATTTTCAACGTTTCTGCACGAGATGGCCGAACGCAACGCCAAGGTTGCATGCTGCCCGAAGTGTGGCAGGCCACACCTGCACAAACCTGCGAAGGCTGAGAAGCCGAGCGCAACACACCGCGTCAGAAAAGCTTTCTCAGGAATGTAGGTTCACAAATCTAAGAAAGGCCCGCGTCTATCGTGCAGTCGGGGTCGTCGCGGGTTCATCCGGTCGGCTAGAATAGAGTTGCGCAAGCTTCAGCTTTGCCGGGAGGTGTGTCTGTGTCTAGCCCGAAGGTGAGCAGCGAAACGATAGACGCTTTATGCCAGCATTGTGGGCAGGCGTTTTCGGTCTTTCTCCATGAAATGGCAGACAAGAATGCAAAAGTTGTTTGCCCGAATTGCCGCGGCGTCAACTGCAAGCCCGCGAAAACAACCAGACTGGGGGCCGGGGTGCTCGCCTCAAGAAAAACTCACTAGCGCCGGAAACTTCAGACCCGCATCTGCTTTGAGTTAGTCATCTGACGTTTTCCGCGGTGCAGTAGCGGAGCGGCTCTGGTCATCCTGCGCTTCGCTTCGGCCGTCTACAGGCCGCCCTTTTTGGGATAATCTTTAGGGACAGGATCAGGGACAAGATCTCTGATTTCGAAGATCTCTTGCGCCAACCATGGCCTCTAATCAGGAAGAAGAAGTACTAGGGAAAGCTTATGACGGCCGCCTGATGCGGCGTCTGCTCACCTATCTGCGTCCCTACAAGTTGCATGTTGTGGTCGCGCTGGCTGCGATCATTCTGAAGTCCGGCTTGGACGTGCTGGGGCCACTCCTTACCAAGGTCGCAATCGATAAATACCTGGCGAAATCGCCGAATTCAAACTCCTGGATCGGCGACCGCTTGAGCAGCACTCCGCTGACCGGCATTGCCCAGATCGGCGGGCTCTACGTCGGAATTCTAATCTTCACGTTTACCTTGGAGTTCATCCAGACCTACCTGATGCAGTGGACCGGGCAGCGGGTGATGTTCGACTTGCGCAGTCAGATTTTCCGGCACTTGCAGCATATGCATGTCGCGTTTTTCGATAAGAATCCGGTCGGACGATTGGTCACTCGCGTCACTACCGACGTCGATGCGCTCAATGAAATGTTTACCGCCGGCGTAGTTTCAATTTTTGAAGACGTGTTCGTGCTGGCCGGAATCATCTTCATCATGATGAAGATGAATTGGAAGCTCGCGCTGATCACCTTTGCCGTGCTTCCGCTTATCATCTACGCAACCCTCATTTTCCGCGACAAGGTGCGAGATTCATATCGTCGCATCCGCACCGCGATCGCCCGGATCAACGCTTATCTGCAGGAGGCGGTCTCGGGAATGCTGGTGCTGCAGCTTTTCAATCGCGAGAAACGCGCTTTCAACAAGTTTTCCGAAATTAATGCTTCCCACATGGAGGCGTTCAAAGACGCGATCCTGGCGTATTCGGTCTATTACCCGATCGTGGAAATTTTGTCGGCATTTGCCATAGCCAGCATTATCTGGTGGGGCGGCAACGACGTAATTCGCCGCGTGGCGACCATCGGAGTTCTGGTCGCCTTCATGCAATACGCGCAACGATTCTTCCGTCCGATTCAGGACCTCAGCGAAAAGTACAACATTCTGCAGTCGGCTATGGCGGCAGGCGAGCGCGTTTTCAAGTTGCTCGATACGAAGATCGAGGTAACGTCGGCCGCGGTTACGAAGCGTCCGCAGGGCCCGGGACGGATCGAATTTGATCGTGTTTGGTTCGCTTACAACGCAGGACGAACCAGTGAAATAAACGGCGTCCCCACCAGTTCTGAGAGCGCCGCGGGACGGGCGGAAACGGTCCTCGCTCCGCCGTCAACTGAACCCGACTGGGTCCTGCGCGACGTCAGTTTTGCGCTGGAACCAGGCGAAACCGTCGCGGTCGTCGGACATACCGGAGCCGGCAAGACTACCCTCATCTCGCTGTTGATGCGCTTCTACGACGTGCAACGGGGAGCGATTCGCATCGACGGCGTCGATATCAAGGAGATGGATCTCGATGAACTCCGCGGCCGATTTGGTGTCGTCTTGCAGGATCCCTTTTTGTTCAGCGGAACGGTAGCCGGCAACATCCGGCTGGGCACGGCACGCATTCAGGATGCCGATGTGGAGCAGGCCGCGGAAGACGTCAACCTTGCCGAATTCATCCGCACCTTGCCCGGAGGATTCAAGGAAGAGGTCCGCGAACGTGGTTCGACGCTATCGACCGGCCAGAAACAACTGATCAGTTTCGCTCGAGCCCTCGCCCACAATCCCAAGATTCTCATTCTGGACGAAGCGACTTCGAGCGTAGACACAGAGACCGAGTTCCGTGTGCGCGACGCCCTCAACCGTATGGTCGAGGGCCGAACCGCGCTCATCATCGCGCACCGTCTGTCGACCATCCAGCGCGCCGACAAGATCATCGTGATGCACAAAGGCCAGGTCCGCGAAATGGGTACGCACCAGCAGTTGCTGGGCCAGCGCGGCATTTACTATAAGCTCTATCAGTTGCAGTATAAAGATCAGGAAATCAATGTGGCGCGGGCGCCCTCGCCCGCGAACGCGGATGACTGAACTGATGACCGAACTACGGTAGCCTGCCCTTGCCGGATACTCCCGCTACAATGTGTCCGTGCAGGTTCTCATCTCCGCCGGCGAAGCTTCGGGCGAAATGTATGGCGCGCAGCTGATTGCAGCTCTGCGGCGCGCGGCGGAGCTCCGCTCCGCTGGTCAGCCGGGAGCGGTTGTCCCTACCCATGTCTTGCCGCTCCAGTTCTTCGGCGCGGGCGGAGAGCGCATGAGCGCCGCCGGTTGCCAGATCGTTGTTGACGCGAAGGACCTCGCCGTGGTCGGCATCACTGAGATCCTCAGCCGTCTGCCGAAGATTCTTAGGCTTTATCGAAAGCTGATTCGCGCGGCGGACGAGAAACGCCCGGCTCTGGCTATAGTCATCGACGCTCCGGCGTTCAACTGGCGCGTGGCGCGGCAGATGCATAAGCGCGGCATTCCTGTCGTTTATTACGTCTGCCCGCAGTTCTGGGCCTGGCGGCAAGGACGAGCGAAATTGCTGCGCAAGTATGTCGACAAAGCGCTGGTCATTTTTCCCTTCGAGGAGAAGTTCTATCGCGATCGCGGAGTGGACGCCACGTTTGTGGGGCATCCGCTGGCCGACTTGCCTGCTCCGGCAATTACGCGAGAAGCGTATGCGTCCGACAACCGTCTCGACGCGACTAAATCCTGGATCACGCTGATGCCCGGCAGTCGCAGGAAAGAAGTGCGGATGAATCTTCCTGCGATACTCGAAGCGGCCGCGCGTCTGGAGAAGAATCAGACAGAGAGCCCTCAGCGGAAGAACGGTTCCACGGTAGAAGATCGCGGTTATGAGTTTCTGCTGCCGGTTGCTCGAACGCTGGACGATTCGTTTCTTCGGGGATTGATCGGGACGCCGCCGACCGGGACGCGGCAAGCCGCGCCTCTACGTAACAATGTTCACCTGGTGTCCGACGCGCTTCCGGCGCTCTATCATTCGCGGGCCGGCGTCGTTGCCAGCGGCACGGCTACCGTTGAAGCTGCCGTCATGGGCACTCCGTTTGTCATGGTGTACCGCGTTTCTGCGCTAACTTACGCGCTCGGCAAGCCCCGGGTGAAAGTGCCCTACTTTGCCATGGTCAACCTTATTGCCGGGGAAGAGGTTGTCCCGGAACTGGTGCAGCACAAGTTTACGGCGGAAAACATTGTTGCGGAACTCAACAAAATCATACCGGATAGCGAGCCGCGCGAGCGCATGATCGAGCGTCTGGCTGCGGTCAAGGACAGACTGAAGCAAGGAAGCAGCAGCGCCCTCCAACATCCATCGGAAACGGCTGCGGAGATCATCTGGCGGCAAATCATTGGAAGAAGATCACAGGAAAAAGAGCGGGCTCAATCCGTTTCGCGTGCGTAAATTCGCCAACCTAAATTTGGTTAACCCTTGTCGGCACAGCATCTTTTGCGTGAAAATTAACATCATAGGATTTGTAGCCCTGCCAGGAGACTCTACTTGAAGCTCTGCCACTCTCGACCAGCGCGCCGGGCGCTCGGTTTATCGGTTGCCATTTTTCTTGGCTTTTGGCTTAGCGTCGCCCAGGGCCGGCCGGCTCTGGCGGCGGAGAAAACGCGCCTCCGCGCCGACGATTACAAGATCGACGTCGAACTGCTGCCGCAGACTCACAAGTTGACCGCGCGCGCCATGGTGAAAATCACCGCGCTTGAAAATCTCAACGTCGCCATTTTTCAGTTGAATAACGCGCTGCGCATTACGAAGCTCACCGACGCTAATAACAAACCTCTCGTTCCCGAGCGCAACACCCAGGATTCAACGGTACGCTTTTCGCTCAATAACAGCGTCGCGAAGAATAGCAGCACGACTTTCACCTTTGAATACGAAGGCACGCTGGAGAGCGCTGACGACAGTCCGGTGCAGGGATTGAAGCTGGCCTACGTAGGACCGGAGACGAGTTACCTGCTTTACTCCGGGCTGTGGTTCCCGGTTGCAGGGTATGGTGTGAACCGTTTTACTTCGACCATCAGCGTTACGGTTCCGTCGCACATGGTCGCAATCGGCAGCGGAAAGGAATCTTCGTCGGGCGAAGCCGGGGCGTCCCGCAGACCTGCAGCGGACCTCGCGAACTCGAAGACCTTTACCTTCACCTGGGATAAACCGAGTTTCCCGGGCACCATCATCGCCGGGACGTTCCAGGAATTTAAGAGCGGCGAGGCGGGTGTCGACCTGCACGTGTTCTTCAAGCCCAACAAACAAGAGCTTGGGACGGAATACGCATCGACTGCGGTCAAGGAGTTCACCTATTTTGTTACTCAATATGGAGTGGCCCCATCTTCGCGCTTGAAGGTTGTCGAGATTCCGGACGATACCGTGCCCTCGGCGTGGGCGCCCGAAATCGCAGCGCTTTCCAGCCGCGCGATCACCGAGAAGATCAACTACCGGTTGCTGGCGAATACGATTGCGCACCAGTGGTGGGGCGTTTCGGTGAGTCCGGCGTCGAAGGACGACTGGTGGATCAGCGACGGGTTCGCGCGCTACTCCGAAGCTCGCTACGTGGAGAATGCGGCCGGCGAGGCGGGAATGGAGGAAATGGTCAAGGATATGTCGGTAGGCGCGCTCGCCTATGACACCGTGCCGCTTTCGAGCGCCGACAAGCTGGACTATTTTTCACCCGAATTTCAATCCCTGGTCACCGACAAGGGCGCAATGATCCTGCACATGTTGCGCTGGGTTCTGGGAGAGAAAAAATATCTCGAATTGATGCGTGGTTTCGCCAGTAAGTACGCGGGGAAGTCGGCTTCCACCGATGATTTTGAAGAAATGAGCGAGAAGATTTACGGCCAAAAACTGACCTGGTTTTACTCGCAGTGGATGGACTCGACGAGCGCTCCCGAATTTAAGCCGAAGTACACGGTCTACCGCTTGGGCAACAACAAGGGTTTTCGGATCGTCGGCGCCATTCACCAGGATCTGGATTTGTTTCGCATGCCGGTGGATTTGAAAATCGATACCGACGGCCGCACGGAAAACAAAGTCATTGAAGTTGTGGGCACCGACTCTCCGTTCTCGGTCGAAACCTTTGGACGTCCGCGCCGGATCGCGATTGATCCAGAAAACCGCGTGCTTACCAATTCGAAGGACATCAAGCTGCGCTCTTCGATCCTGCGCGGACAGGGCCTCACCCAGCAGGGCGACCTGGCGGGGGCTCTCCTCGAATTCAACAAGGCGCTTGAGGTCAACAAGAACAGCTCTTTGGCTCACTATCGCATCGCCGAGGTGTTCTTTCTGCAGAAGAACTACCAGGCCTCGGCGAATGCCTATCGCGAGGCGCTCAACGGCGACGGAGAACCGCGCTGGACCGAGGTTTGGAGCCATCTGCAACTGGGCAAGATTTTCGATATCACCGGCCAGCGCGAGCGCGCCGTCAATGAATACCGCCAGGCTATTCAGACCAACGATAATACTCAGGGGGCAATCGAAGAAGCGCGGAAATATATGCAGAAGCCCTACGAGCGGGAAAAAGAAAAAGAAGGAAACTAAGCGAAAAATGTAGGGCCCGTACCACCAGGCGAAGAGTGGTACGGGTCCAGGAGGGACGATTCATAATGTAGGATAGTTTTTCGACAATGTCAAGTAAGTTTATGGACTTTATTTTACCGTGCCTGCCCGAAAGCTGGCCGCCCTTCCATTTCCTGCTATCACCCTGAAAAATAAGCAGTAATCGCTGATCCGAGCTCTCGCCACCCTGCCCTCAACTTTTGTGTCCGGCAAAGCCTTTACGCCGCTGTTCGCTATAACGGTGCAAGGCATCTTCGATAATCGGATAGGCCAGAGTTGCCGGCTGAATCTCGTCCACCTCGACCGACTTGCCTTCGAGCTGTTTGTAGTCCTGAAAAAAGCGGCGCAGCATCAGCAACCGATGCGGAGGCATTTCTGCGGCTTCGCGGTAAGCGTTAAATTCCGGGTCTTCGGTGGCGATGGCGATGATCTTGTGATCTTTCTTTCCTCCGTCGATCATGGTCATCAGCCCGATGGCACGCGCGTGGATGATGGTCAGCGGCACAACAGGCTCCTGGCACAGCACCAGCACATCGATCGGGTCGTCGTCCTCGGCCAGGGTCTGCGGGATGAAGCCATAATTCGCCGGGTAATACACCGCCGAATACAAGATGCGGTCGAGTTTGATCAGGCCGCTGGTCTTGTCGAGTTCGTATTTCACGCTCGAACCGAAGGGAATCTCGATGACCGTGTTGAACTCTTGCGGAAGCTTGCCGCCGGGGGTAACGTCGTGCCAAGGATGGATCATGGAATCCCGCCTGTCTCCGTATCTTCGTTATTCGAATATGCCGCAGGGAGGATTGTAAATGTAACCGGATGGCTGCGTGGCGCAAGCGTTCTCGCCCACCCACGACCTTGCGCATCTTGACCCCCGCTCGGGGTGCGCGTACAGTTTTCATTGAGCGTGGGGTTTATGTCTAGTGAGACTGGCAAATATTTAAAATTCGGCTCGGTTATGGCGTTAATTCTCGTGTCCCTGGGCTATCTTGCCTACACCGGCGTTCAGGACAGCAGCACGAGCTACTACGTCACCATCCAGGAATTGCAAAAGCAGGGCGCCAAGGCATACTCGAGGCACTTGCGGGTGGCTGGGAACGTCGTGCCGGGCTCGATTAAGCGCACGGGCAGGCAGGTGGACTTCGTGCTGAAGGAGAACGATCTGACGCTGCCGGTTTCTTACACCGGCACCGAGGCTCCCCCTGACACTTTCAAGGATGACTCCCAGGCGCTGGCCGATGGCAGCTACGGACAAGATGGCGTTTTCCATGCCAAGCAACTGCAGGCTAAATGCGCTTCGAAGTACGCCCCGCAACCAGGCCAACCGGGGGCTACTCCCGCAGCTCCGCCAGGGAAGACCATGTCGCAAAATCAGAGTTCCGGATCAAGCGGGATGGCGAATTAACGCTCATTCCTTTATCCCATTGACTGCAACCGCGCCCGCCCCCGTCATAACCGTCACGAATCTGATCAAGCAGTTTGGCCGTTTTGCGGCGCTGCGCGGCGTTACTGCGGAATTCTCCGGCGGCAGACTCTACGCCGTTCTCGGCGACAACGGCGCCGGCAAGACTACCTTGCTGCGAACTTTGGCTGGACTTAACCAGCCTTCGAGCGGACAGATCTCGATCCTCGGTTCCAGCACATTTCACCACATCTGCGCGCAGGTCGGCTACATGGCGCACCCTTCGCTGCTCTACGACGAAATGAGCGGGATGGAAAATCTGGAATACTTTGCCCGGCTGTACGGAATCGCTGACCGCGCTCGTTGCGCGGAGGTGATTCGCGCCGTCGGACTTGATCCCGATATTGTCCGTCCGGTCGGCCAATATTCGCAGGGCATGCGGCAGCGAATGTCTCTGGCGCGAGCCTTGCTCAATGATCCCAAAATCCTTTTGCTCGATGAGCCCTTCTCGAATGTGGATCTGCACTCAGCGACTGAGATGGTTCGCCTGCTGGCCGGTATTCGCGATCAGGGCAAAACGATTTTCATCGTCACTCACCAGGCATCGTTGCTCGAAAGCGCGGCCGACGAGTTTGTCTGGATGGAATACGGCAAGATTGTGGAGCGCACTCGCGATTTGAACAAGACAGAGCGCACGGGAGCTGACTCCTGATGAGCTCGCTTTCCGCCCTCACGCGCGTCACCCTGATGAAAGACCTGCGGCTGGAGTGGAGGTCGAAGGACGCCATCAACTCCATGCTGTTCTTCTCTTTGCTGGTGGTGGTGGTCTTCAGTTTTTCGTTCGACCCCAGCGCCGAAGAATCCCGCCTGATCGCCGGAGGGCTGATCTGGGTGGCGTTTCTGTTCGCCGCGGTGGTCGCTCTGAACCAGACGTGGGCGCGAGAAATCCGCAATCAGGTGCTCGATGCCTACCGGGTATCGCCGGCTCCCGCGAACTCGCTGTTCATTGCCAAGACCCTGGGCAATTTTATTTTCGTTACTGTGCTCGAAGCGCTGATGACTCCCCTGTTCATCGTCTTTTACCGGCTGCGCTCTCTCGGACCGGTGTGGCAGTTGTTGCTGGTCGCGGCGTTTGGAACCTGGGCGCTGGTCGTGAATGGAACCTTCTTTGCCGCTATGTCGTTGCGGACGCGCAGCCGCGAGATCATGCTTCCTCTGCTGCTGTTTCCCATCTCGATTCCCGCCCTGCTGGCCATGGTGCAGGCAACAACCGCTATACTCAATGGCGAAGGGGCTCGTTTCTGGATCGTGTTGCTTGCCACCTACGATCTGGTGTTTACTACGGTGTGCCTGCTCTTGTTCGAGACGGTTTTGAACGCGGAATAAGGCTATTGAGAGATTGTAAGGATTGAGTCATCGAATCATTAAAGGCGTCCCAGATTTTCGATGATTCAATCGTTCGATAATTCAATACCGCAATGATTCAATGAAAAAAGTCTTTCCTATCCTTGGCGTGGTGACAGCGGTTCTGCTCATCTATGCGCTCTATCAGGCGCTCGCGGTCGCGCCCACGGAAAGAACCATGGGCGATGTGCAGCGGATTTTCTATTATCACGTGCCTTCGGCGTGGACGGCGTTCCTGCTCTTTTTTATCAATTTTGGGGCGTCGGTGTGTTTCCTGATCAAGCGCAATCAAACCGCCGATATCGTTGCGCTGGTCTGTGCTGAAGTGGGCGTGGTGTTCTGCACGGTAGTGCTGATCACGGGGCCCATCTGGGCGCGTCCGGTGTGGGGCATCTGGTGGACGTGGGATATGCGGCTGACATCGACCCTCGTGCTATGGCTGATTTATGTGAGCTATCTGATGCTGCGCCGTTTTTCTTCGAGCGGTGAGACGCCCTTGCTGGCGGCGGCGCTGGCGGTGCTCGGAGCGTTGTGCGTGCCCTTCGTCTACTTTTCGATCTGGTTTTTCCGCACCCAGCATCCGCAACCGGTGATGGGGGGAGGAGGATCGATCGATCCACGGATGCTGCACGCGCTGCTCATCAACTGGCTGGCATTTTCCTGCTTTGCCTTTCTCGTATGTTGGTCGCGCTACCGACTGGAGAAATTGCAGCGCGAAGTCGACGAGGCGCATGCCCTGCGATCGTTGCATGATCCCGGGGGGAGGGTCCGATGAAAGGGAACCCTTATCTTTTTGCGGCTTACGCCGTCACATGGTTGATCCATATCGCTTATATCTCAACGATTGTGTCGCGTTATTCGCGCTTGAAGCGGGAAATGGCGGAGTTGCGGAAGAACTAGGTGTCATGCGTCAGGTCTCAGAAAATCGCGCTGTGACACTGACCAGTTTTTCCTGCCACCCGGCCTCTGCGGCCTGAGAGCTTTTTCTTTACAACCATTTCCCTCGCTTTCAGCTTCTCACTGAACGGCCTGGACCATCGATCCCGGCTTGACAGCGTATCTGTTGGATGTAAAAGTATTTGTTTGGTTCCATCCCAGTATTCTGGTGACAGGTAACGCATCCGCTTCCTAAGGGCGTCGAGCCGGAGCGGTGTTGTGCCTTCTTGTTCTCACCCCACGAAATTGGGAAATCGGAGGAGCTTCGTGAATCGGAATTACCCGGTGTCGGCAGGAGGTTCGGTGAGAAGTTTGGTTGCGGCAGGAAAGTCACGAAATGGGATGAAGGCTGCGTTCCTGGCGGCATTTGTGCTCGCGACCGCGAGCGTCGTTTTTTATTTTTCTATTGCCGGACGGGCTTCCAGTACCCGTACGACGACCCAAGCGACGACCCAAGCGCTGACCAGTGGACTCAAGCCCGCCAACCCTCGGCCGATTCCCGCCAAGGCGCTCTCCGTGCCCCTCTTTTTTGAGCCGAACCAGGGTCAGACTGCTCCTCAGGTAAAGTTCCTCGCGCGCGGGTCGGGGTATGGGCTGTTTCTGACCGCCGATGAAGCCGTGCTGGAATTGGAACACTCAGCCAGCGATGCTGAGCCTTCGACTCCCGGCTCGCGGCCGCGAGCGCTCGGCTCGGAGCATAGGACGAGCTCGGTCATTCGCATGAGGCTGGCCGGAGCGAATCCGTCGGCTCTGGTTTCAGGGGCTTCGCCTATGCCGGGCAGGAGCAACTACTTTATCGGCAATGACTCTTCCAAGTGGCAGCATAATGTTCCGCAGTTTGGACAGGTGGAATATCAGGCGGTTTATCCCGGCATCGATCTTGTTTACTACGGAGATCAGGGACAGCTCGAATATGATTTCCGGGTGGCTCCTCGGGCGGACCCGAGTCAGATTGCGTTGAGTTTCGCGGGCGCCTCGGCGCATGTTGATACGGACGATTCAGGCGATCTGATCCTCTCGACCCAACATGGCGACGTGCGCTTTCGCGCGCCCAACATTTACCAGCCCGCAGCAGGTGGAACCGGGGGAACCAGGACGCAGGTTACGGGAAGTTTTCGCCAACTGGCCGACAATAAAATTGGCTTCGCGATCGGCGACTACGACCATAGCCGCGCGCTGGTCATCGATCCTACGTTGAGCTATTCGACTTACATCGGCGGGAGCGGCACCGAGGGTCTGGTACAGGTTGCGGTTGATTCAGCGGGCTTGATTTATGTTGCCGGCTCGACGACCTCGACGGATTTTCCCCTGAACACGGACTATCCGAATAATCCGCCGCTGCAGTCGACTCTTGGCGGCCCAGGTGCGCAGAACATTTTTATCGCAGTCATTAATCCGACTCTGCAACCGCCCGGGTACACCACCTACCAGCAACTGGTGTACGCAACCTATCTTGGCGGATCGGGGACCGACAGCCTGGCCGGAGTGGCAGTCGATGCCAACTTCAGCATCTACGTTGCCGGAACGACGAACTCGCCCAACTTTCCTACCACTGCCAATGCATTCCTGCAGGCGCCGCAGACCGGTACTCATGGTTTCCTCAGTAAGATTGCCTTCACCGGATCTCCGACCAATCTCGTTTATCAGCTCGCCTATTCCTCCTACCTCGCGGGTAATGGCACCGACACGGTCACGGGACTAGCGATTGACACCAACCAGAATGCCTATGTCACAGGCGATACCACCTCGACGAATCCGGCGAGCGCCTACTTCCCCGCCAATCCGAATGGTTTTCAGTTGTCGAATAACGCGACGGCAGGTGGCGCTAATTTCTTCGCCAGCAAGATCAATACGCTCGGTGCCGGCACGTTGAGCATGCTGTACTCGACCTACTTCGGCGGCGGATATCCAGATGGGGCGACCGCGATCGGCGGAGGCATTGCCGTGGACCAAGTTCCCTCCAATGCCAACATTTACATCACCGGCACCACGAATATGCTCTCCGTGGCGGGACCGAACGGCGAAGCCGCTTTCCCCCTGGTGAATGCGCAACAGGCGTGCCTGGACCAGGCCAGTGTAACCGGCACGTGCGCCGGGCCTCCGTATCCGACGAACACCGACGCCTTTGTCGCCAAGTTCAATCCAAACCAGGCTGGCTCTCCTCCTCTCTACGCCACTTATCTCGGGGGCAGCGGCAACGATACCGGGGTCGCCGTTGCCGTCGACAGCTCGGCCAATACCTATGTCACCGGTGTGACGTACTCGTCAGACTGGATTTGCAGTTGCATCGCTGGATTTCAGCCGATCGGCAGCTACGGCGGGGCGGGCGACGCCTACATCGCGAAGATCGGAGCCTCGGCAGGCTCGATCTTTCCGCTGAACTATTTCACGTATCTGGGTGGCTCCGGTTATGACGTTGGCAACTCCATCCAGGTCGATTCCACGCAGGCTGTCCACATTGCGGGATATACCGCGTCCGGCGACCTCCCCATCACGAACGACGCGATTCAGACCTATGGTGGGGGCGGAGACGCTTTCGCGGGTCTGATTTCAACAACCTTTCCCGGAAGCACGAATAATGGCGATTATCTGACCTACCTTGGTGGCAGCCAGTTGGATCAGGGCACGGGTATCGCGCTCGACAGCTATAACGCCAGTTATGTGGCGGGCTCAACGGTCTCGCCGAATTACCCGGTTACGGTTACGCCCAGTCCGTTTCAGAGCATGTTGAACTCAGGCTCCGTAGATGCCTTCGTCAGCAAAATTGGCGCGGTCAGCCAGCTGTCGTTGAGCAACTACACCGGCAGTCCTTCTCCCAGCCCGGTTGCGGCTGGAACCCAGGTTGCATTTACTTACAATATCTCCAATCTCGGACCGGACCCGGCATCGTTCGTCACCTTCTACGCGACGGTGCCCACCACCGGCCTGGCCAGCCCTGCTCAGGCCAAAGTGACCAGCGGCGCGGGAACCTGCACGGCATTGCAGACCTCGATCATCGCTTGTTATATCCCTACGCTGACAGTCTGCCCGCAGGTTCCTTGCAGTACCTTTGCGTCGGTGGAAGTCGATCTCGTGCCGAACATTTCCGCCAACAATACACAGCTGCAAGTCTCCGGAAACGTGAGCGCCAACAACGGACCGTTGCAAGGCGCCGTCTCGCAGATTGTCAATGTGGTCGACTTTAACGTAGCTGCTACGAATTCGACGCCTACGATTACGGCCGGGCAGGTGGCGACGATCCAGGTCAGCTTCTGCCCCACGCGCCCGGCTCTCGGGTACAGCGCGACCATCACGCCAAGCCAGACGACTTCGCCTTCGATCGTCACCGCGGTCACTCCTACCTTTTATCCGACCACCGTCACGCTCTCCGGCGCCAGTTGTGGAACCACCACGCTGAGCATTGCCACGGTTGCGCGCCCGATCAATACGGCCAGAACGTCCCCGCGAGGTGCATTCTACGCGGCATTGCTTCCCCTGGGAGGCTTGAGTCTGATCGGACTCGGGATCGGTGCCGGCCGCAAGCGTCGTCGCTGGCTGGCCGCATTTGTTCTGGGTCTGATAGCCGGCATCCTCGTGTTGCAGCTGGCGTGTAGCTCCACTTCCACAACCACCACTACCATCAGCGGAACTCAGGCTGGCATCTATACCATTACCATTACCGGCAACGCCGGAACGGGAGCGTCGCACAACACGCAGATACAACTGCAGGTCAATTAAGCGGTTTTTGGGCGCCGTCTTGAGGTGAATCGGCGGCGTCAGATGCAGGAATGAAGAGGGCTTCCGCCTGGGCGGAGGCCTTTTTCGCGTTTCGTAACATTAGCTCCGGCAGTATTCGTCCCTGCTCGATTCGTATCCTGATTCCTTCGTCCCTGATTCGTTCGTTCCTCGTTTCGCCAGCCAGCGGCTTTCTTGGGTTGCGCCCCAGTACGTGACTGTAAACGCTCCAGATCGAGTTCTTGACAATATTTCAAATTGCGATATTATAAGTGCGATTTGGAATATATGACCTTGGGTGAAAAAATTCGCTACTTGCGCGAGGTCGAAGGCTCGCTGCGCGGCTTGAACCGCCCCCTGACGCAACAGGAGTTGATGAAGGGCATACAAGCCGAGACGGGCAAGAAGATTAGCCAGTCGTACCTGTCGCAGATCGAGCGCGGCAAGCGTCCCCATATGACGCAGTCGTCGCGCACCGTGCTGGCGCGCTATTTCAAGGTGCACCCGGGTTTCCTGGTAGATGATCCGGAGGGCTATCACACGGAACTGGTCAGCGATCTTCGGACGACGGAGGGCCAGCTCGACGTGTGGCTCCTGCAGGGCTCGGAGCGCTTTGCCAGCGATCCGGAGGTGAGTGATGTGCTGATCAAAGTGGCACGCGACAAGGACACCCGGCGCTGCCTGTTACTGTTGGGCGAAATTCTGAACACTCCCGGGCTCGCGGACCGGTTGTTTGAAGCTCTGCGTCCGGTACCTTCGCGCGCGACTGCCGCGCCCAGGAGGCGAAGTTCATGATCACGGAATCTATGGTTGCGAAAGTAATGACCGCCAATGTGATCGTCACTGTGCTTGCGAATGCAACTGGGCCGACCTCCGAAAGCTGGAAAATGACCTGGGAAGATCTTTATCTGACCTGTTTCGCCGTGGGCTTTCTGCTGAGCGCGATTTCGTTCATCGCGGGCGGATTGCGGTGGCATTTGCACCTGCCCCACTTTCCGCATGGCGCTGGGCATGTGGGTACAGGACACGGCCCGATGGCTCACGGCCAAACCGGTGGTGGCGCAACCGGTCGCGGGGGCAATCAGGCCACCGTGTCGCCATTCAATTTCATAACGCTAACCGCGTTTCTGGCGTGGTTTGGCGGCGTGGGGTTCCTGATCACTCGTTTTTCGAAGATCTGGTTCGCTCTCGGCCTGCTGATCGCCATGGGAGCGGGGCTGTTTGGCGCAGCCGTCGTCTTTATGTTCTTTACCCGCGTATTGATGTCGCGCGAAGAGAACATGGACTCCGCCGACTACGAGATGGTTGGCGTTCTGGGACGCACTTCTATGCCCATTCGCGAAAATGGCACTGGCGAAATCATCTATTCGCAGGCCGGTACGCGACGAACTTGCGGCGCGCGCAGCGAGAGCGGCGCTCCGATCGAAAAAGGCGCAGAGATTGTTGTCACGCGCTACGACAAGGGTCTTGCCTACGTGCGGCGGTGGGAGGAGATGAATGGCGAAGAACAGGGAACAAGAGCTGAAGGCTGAGAGCTTCAAATCATGACCGATACGTTCCAAAGCGATGCGTTGGCCGAAGAGACGCACCGGAGCCCGATATGGATTCTGCCGATACTGCTGGCGCTGATTGGCCCGGCGATCTCATTGTCGCAGGCGCGGACGCGGACGACGGTGGTGGTATGGGGAGCGACTTTCGTGGGCTTCATCGCTCTGGGCTTGGGAGCAATGGTTTTGAGTGGATTCCAGTATCGCTTCCTGCAGCACGGGGTTGAAGTCGAGATGCTGGGATTCCGGCTGCGTTCGATTCCGAGGCAATCGATTGTGAGTTATTCGATCGAGCCCTGGTCCTTGATTCGCGGCTACGGAATCCGCGGCGTTGGAAGCACGCGCGCTTACGTGTGGTGCAACCAGGTCGTGCATATCAAGACTTCGAATGGCGACTTCTTTCTGGGACACAACGATCCGCAGCAGATCGTTCACGATCTGGATATGGTGATGAGTAGTTTGCCACACGGTTAGATGTGGCTCGGACCGTCGCGAAGAGACGGGCCTGCCCCTCTCCGCCGCGTTGTATTGGCAACGGGAAGCCGGCAACTGATTTTCTAGGAGGCGATATGTATCTCGGCATAGCAATTGAAATCTGGGTCATCGCGGGGCTGATGGTTCTGGCCATCCTGTTCCTGATGAGCATGCTGGCCCGCTTATACCGCAAAGCAGGGCCGCATGAAGCGTTGATCGTTTATGGCTTTCGCGGAACCCGCGTCGTCCAGGGACATGGCACGGTCATCTTTCCGATGGTCGAAAACTGCAAGGACCTGTCGCTCGAGCTGATGTCGTTCGATGTGGCTCCGCAGCAGGACCTTTACACCAAGCAGGGCGTCGCCGTCACGGTCGAGGCGGTCGCTCAAATCAAGGTGAAGTCCGATAAAGAGTCAATTCTCACGGCCGCCGAGCAGTTCCTTACCAAGAGCGATCAGGAGCGCGAAAGCCTGATTCGCCTGGTGATGGAAGGCCACCTGCGCGGCATCATCGGGCAGCTCACCGTTGAAGAAATCGTGAAGCAGCCCGAGATGGTGGGCGACCGCATGCGCGGCACCTGCGCCGATGACATGAACAAAATGGGCCTCGAAGTAATCTCTTTCACCATCAAAGAGGTCCGCGACAAGAATGAATACATCACCAACATGGGTAAGCCCGACGTGGCCCGCATCAAGCGCGATGCTGATGTTGCCACTGCCGAAGCCGAGCGGGACACGGCGATCAAGCGCGCCATGGCGCAACGCGAGGCGGCGGTCGCGAAAGCGCAGGCGGACCAGGAGCGCGTGTTGGCGGAAACTCTCTCCCAGGCCAAGCAGGCAGAATCGACACGGGATCTCGAGATCAAGAAAGCACAGTACCTCGAAGTCACGAAAAAGCAGCAGGCACAGGCCGACAAAGCGTATGACATTCAGGCCAATGTCATGCAGCAGCAGGTCATCACCGAAAGTGTGAGAGTGCAGCAGGTCGAAAAAGAAGGGCAGGTCAAAGTTCAGGATGCGGAAATCAATCGCCGCGAAAAAGAACTGATCGCGACTGTCTTAAAGGGCGCTGAGATCGAGCGGCAGCGCATCGAAACCATCGCCGCCGCCGAGAAGCAGCGCCTGATCGCGGAAGCGGAAGGCCATGCATCAGCCATTCGAGCGCAAGGGGAAGCCGAGGCGGAAATCATCTTCAAAAAAGGTGAGGCCGAAGCGAAAGCTATGAACGTGAAAGCCGCTGCCTATCAGGAATACAACCAGGCCGCGGTTATCGACAAACTGATTACCGGGTTGCCGGAAATCGTGAAAGCGCTGGCCGCGCCGCTGGCGAATGTGGATAAGATCACCATCGTCTCCACCGGCAACGGTGACACCGCTGGGCTGAACAAAATCACCGGTGACATCACGAAAATGGCGGCGCAAGTCCCCGCATTGTTCGAAACGCTAAGCGGAATGCCGCTGGCAGAACTATTAGGCAAGGTCCGCCAAATCGGGGACAAAGCGCCAAAGCCGGAGGATCACGGCAACGGCACAAAGTGACCGAGGTGAAAATGAACCGAGGTAAGAGTGAACTGAGGGTGCCCCATCCTAACGTCGCGCTTTTTGCGACGTTAGGGTGGGGTTCCACCCCAGCCGAAGTCTTGGAATCTTGTGTGCAGCTCAAGAGAGATCTTAAGGAGGTAACCAGTGCACGAAGAACTTCACCACGCCCGCTCCCTCGCCTTATCCGTAGCCCTCGGAGCCGCCATGGGCGCGGCTCTAGGCGCCGCGACGGGCCACATCGGAGTCTGGGTCTCTGCTGGAATCGCAGCCTACATTGCAATCTCTCTGGTAGGCGGAGCCTGGAACAGGAACCCAGACAATCATCGACGAACGACCAACAATCACTGACCTAAACGAGGTGTTCTATGGCATTACTCGAACGCGTTTCCACCTTAGTCCGGGCTAACCTCAACGACCTGATCGACAAAGCCGAGGAGCCGGAAAAGATGATCAAGCAAGTTATCCTCGACATGAACAACCAGCTTCTGCAGGTCAAAACGCAGGTTGCCATTGCCATCGCAGACCAGCACCTGCTGGAAAAAAAGAAACTGGAAAACGATGACAAGATCAAAGAATGGATGCGCAAGGCCGAACTCGCCGTCGACAAGAAGCAGGACGATCTCGCTCGCGCGGCGCTTCTCCGCGTGGAAAGTTATCGCGATTTGAGTTCGAACTTCGGTCAACAGCTGGAAGATCAGAAGGCGCAAGTGGAAAACCTGAAGTCGGCGCTGCGCAACCTCGATCAAAAGCTGGCCGAAGCGAACGCCAAAGCCGATCTGCTGATCGCCCAGCATCGCCGAGCTCGCGCCGCCAATCGAGCCACGGACGCGCAGTCTGGCATGAACGCCAGCAGCAGGTCTGTGACCTTCGACCGCATGAAGAGAAAGGTCGCGCGCGAAGAAGCTCTGGGCGGAGCCAAAGCGCAACTTCTCGCCGACGATGTCGAAGATCGCCTAGCCGCCCTGGAAAAGGAAGATCGCATTGAACAACTACTGGCAGAGCTGAAGACTAAACGCGGAGCCTAGTAGAGGCACTATGTTCGCTGGTAACGATTGCGATTTTCCGCCCAGCGCGGCGGTATAAGTCTGCCGCGAGGGCCGACTCGAATGCTTGTGAACGGAGCACCTAAATGAATGGGGAAACCAGACAAGTCAAGTTCAAGTTAATGCCGGGCGTATTGACAATTGTGACGCTGCTGGCGATCGGTTCCGCAGCGTTAGCCCAACAGAAGCCTGAACAGCTTGCCCAACAGTCCGCCGCAACCTGGTTGGCCTTCGTCGACTCGGAAAACTACGCTCGAAGCTGGCAGGAGGCCTCGTGGACGTTCAAGGTCGCGGTGAGCCAGGAGCAGTGGCAACGCGCGCTCCAGGTAAGCCGAGAGCCTCTGGGCAAACTGGTGTCGCGTAAGCTCCGAAGCGCTAACTACAAGACCACCCTGCCGGGGGCGCCCGATGGCGAGTATGTCGTGCTGAAGTACGACAGCAGCTTCGAGCATAAGCAGTCGGCGGTGGAGACGGTGACTCCGACGCTGGACAGAGATGGCAAGTGGCGGGTTTCGGGCTACTACATTAAGTAGCCGCAAACCGGCCACCAACCCTTTGCAAGGTCGTGCCAACTGGCGTATCATGAATGGCCAATAGGCCTACTATGACATCAGCTGGAATTGCAAAGACTCTCGGGGGAAAGAAAGTCCTCGGACGTTCGATCAGGAGTTTCGCCGAACTCGCGGAACTCATCCGCGAAGGTCTGCCGTCGGACTCTCTAATAGCGCTGGGAGAAAGGCTTGACCTGAAGAATGCGGCGCTTTCCCAGAAGCTCGGCATCCCGCAGCGAACGCTCACGCGTCGACTGAGCCGCCATTCACGGCTCACGGCCGCAGAATCGGATCGCACGGTCCGTTTAGCGCGTGTATATGCCACAGCGGTCGATATGATCGGTAACGCTGCCAAGGCGGCGGAGTGGCTGCGGACACCGAACCGCGCACTCGGAGGCCACATTCCGATCGACCAACTGGATACGGACCTCGGGACGCGGGAGGTGGAAAACATTCTCGGTCGCATTGCCTACGGCGTCTACAGCTGATGCGTCTGTGGAGGATTTGCCGCAGAATTCACGCCGCCAGTGCTTTCTCGGGCGAGGGCGCGCGGCTGTTTGGCGGGCGCTGGAACAGTCCGGGCGTGCGCGTGATTTACACTTCACCATCCCTGGCTTTAGCTGCCGTCGAAACTTTTGTTAACCTCGAGCCTAATCTTCAACCCGACGACCTGGTCTCGATTGAAGCTGCGATCCCGGAGGATCTCCCTACTGAGCGTCTCGATCTGAAATCTCTTCCCCGCAAATGGCACGTTCTTCGAGATGAATCCTTGAGGAAATTTGGCGATCATTGGATTCGAGCCGGCAAAACGATGGCGATGTACGTGCCTTCCGCAGCCATTCGCGGTGAGTGGAACGTATTACTGAATCCAGGGCACCCTAATTTTTCTAGGCTTAAGATCGAAAAACCCAAGCGCTTTGAGTTTGACCTCCGGATGTTCTCCTAGCTATCGTTTGCACCGGCACATGGGGTTTTGAAGCCAGGAACCGAAGCCCGGTCTTTGAAGCAACCTTACGCGCTTGCCTTATCAAGCAGTGGCAGAGGCTTTTCCAGTGACGCGGACGTTTCCAGCTCCAACTGCTCCTGCCCGCTTAGCGCGGTGACTTTCCCGCGATAATTCTTCAGGTGCCGCTGTGCGGTTTCGAATGCTTCCTGAGCTTTGTTGAGATTCTTACCGACGTTTTCAAACTGGTTCTGGAAGAAATCGAACGACTTTTGCGCCTTGGCGAGTTCGGCGCGGCTCTTCTCAAAGCGCGTGGCGACTTCATACCATTTGTGGACCAGCGAAATCGTATGCAGCGTCATCAGCAAAGTATTGGGCGAGACTGGAAAGACGTGCTGCTCATTCATCCAGTCCCCGAGTTCTCGATTGCGGATAACCTCCATATATAAGGTTTCGCTCGGCAGATACATGAGCGCAATCTCAGTCGTGCCGTTCTCCGGTTGAATGTACTGCTGAATGCGCTTAGCCTCCGCCTTCATCACCCGCACGAGTGCGACGCGAGCCGCATCAATCTCGGTTTTGTCGTTGCTCTCAAATAAAGCGATGACCTGTTCACGAGGAAATTTGGCATCGATCGGCAATTTTCGATCGGGAAAGTAAATGACGGCGTCGGCGCGTCCTCCGCCCTCCCCGCATGACGTCTGCAGCGCGAACATATGCGCGGGCAGAAAGTCGGCCAGCAACCGCTCCAGGCTCGCCTCGCCGAATTGGCCACGCAGATGCGGAAGTTTGAGTAAATTATTGAGATCGTTGATCGAGTGGCCGAGAGCGCCGACTTCGCGGAGTTGCTCTTCCGCGGCTTTCAAGTGCTGCTGAACTTTTTCAAACTGCGCGAAGCCTTCTCTGATGTTTTGATCGAGCTTCACCTGCACCTGCTCGGTGATCGCCATGAGCTTCGAATCAACGCGATCGCGAATCGAATCGAGGCTCTGCGCCGTCTGCTGATTCAAGCTCTGGAATTCGCTCTTGAGTTGCTGCGTGGTGAACAGAAGAGAGCCGGTCATCTCGCTGCGGCCATCGCTCAGGCTCCGGTTCTGCTCTTCCCTGCCAGCGGCGAGTTGCTCCTCGACCGAACTGCGAATCTCTGAAAACCCTTGCTGGATGCGGTCTGTAACCTGCTGCCGCAGGTCCCCTTTGGTCTGCTCTAACCTACTGGCCATATCGGCAGTGCTGCTACTGATCTTCTGGCCAAGCGCACTATTGAACCTTTCGAGCTGACCCGCAACTTCTGCTTTTACATCGACTTGCGCGACGGCGGAAACGCGCCGCAGCAGTACGGCGGAGAACCCAAGCAGGACGAGGGTTCCGACGAGGACGGTAACCAGCAGTAGGGTCTCCATAGTAATTGGTTGAGTTGAATTCTAGAAGCTAGCGTGAGAGTTGGAAAGCGGAACTTTTGCTTGGACTCTGCCGGCGATCCCCACGCCGCGCCGCCAATCACACAAATATGCTTCGCGGCTTAGCTCTCTTATACCTTGCTTTGGCAGTCAGTCTCGGCCCCTGCGGCGCGCAACCCAGGCGGCAATCCGTTCTCGCAAACGCGACATCCTCTGACGCTTCTTCTTCTGGCGAAGATCTCGCCGCGGAAAACGAACTGCTGGAAGCCGCAAACAAAAGTCGGGCACTCGCTGGCGCGCCGCCGTTACGTATCGAAAAGAGTCTCCGCGAAGCGGCCCGAGCCCATGCCCGGATTATGGTCGCGAATCAACGTTTGGAACACCAATTGCCAGGTGAGGCTGCGCTGCTCGAAAGGATCGCGCAAGTCATTCCTTTGGACAGTCCCTTGAAGTTGGATCGCGCCGGCGAGAATATCGCGAATGCCACTTGCGCACTCGGTGCGAATGAAGCGCTGATGCGCTCCGAACCCCACCGCAAGAATCTGCTTGACCGCGGATTCACTGTTGCAGGCATCGCGGCCATCTGGAGCAAAGGGCATCTGTACGTAGTGCAGGATTTCGCTCACGAGGTTCCGTCGTATTCGCCGCAACAAACTAGAGAGTTAGTGGGCCGGGCGGTCGACGAGACCCGGCGACAGGCGGGGTTTCCGAAGCTCACTCAACGGACGCCGCCGAATCTCGACGAGGCGGCCTGCTCCTTGGCCACCGAGAGCCGTCCCAACGCCCACCTGCTGGCAACTGCCTACGACAACCGGAAAATCGTCGCCTACACCCAAAGCCAACCGGACGCGTTGCCTCCGGGCGCTCGGCGCTTGCTGCGCGATCCCAGCATTCGACAATTTGAGGTGGGGTCGTGCTACGCTCGCAATGCGGCGTATCCCACCGGCATGTATTGGATCGCGATTCTGCTGTACTGAACCCCCTGTCGACTCTCGCTTCCATCCATTGAATATTCGACTCGTTTGCAGCACGCGGCGAGGCGCCCGCACCACACAGACCTGCCACGCCGGCTCTATGCTAACCTGCGAACATCTGGCCCGCCCGCATGGAACCTGCTCCTCGAATCCGCATCGGGACTGCCGGCTGGTCGTACAAAGACTGGGATGGAATTCTCTATCCGCCGGAGGTCACCCGGAAGAAGGTGCATCCCGTCGAGTTTCTGGCGCGATTCTTCGACGTCATCGAGATCAACACTTCGTTTTACGGGCACATACGTCCGGAACTCGGCCGCCTGTGGTCTCGGAAAGCTGCCTCAGTCAATCCAAACTTTCTTTTCACCGCCAAGTTGCACCGGTCGTTCACGCATTCTCCGCTGGCGGTGATGGAGCCGACATCGGCGGCCAGTATTCGTCCAAATGACAAGGACGAGCGTCTGGCCCGCGAGGGGCTGGACTCGCTCGCTGCGGAGGGGAAGCTTGGCGCTCTGCTCATCCAGTTCCCTGTCTCTTTCAAAAACACCAGCCTGAACCGGGAGTATATCGAGCAGTTGCTGCGGCAGTTCATCGAGTATCCGCGCGTGGTCGAGGTGCGGCATGAGAGCTGGAATCAGCCAGAGACGATTGCTGAATTCATGTGCCACAACGTCGGATTCTGCAACATCGATCAGCCGCTGCTGGGACGCTCTCTGGCTCCCACGGAACATGTAACTTCGGGAGTGGGATACGTTCGCCTGCACGGGCGCAACTATGAAAATTGGTTCGACGCGGGACTCAGCGGGGACAATCGCGACGACCGCTATAACTACCTCTATAAACCAGCCGAACTGGAGAAGTGGAAAGAGAAGATTGAGGTCATAGCACAGAAAGCGAGCTCAACGTTCGTCATCGCGAATAATCACTTTCAGGCTAAGGCGGCGGTGAATGCGCTGGAATTACGGAATCTGCTCGAGGGAGCGAGGGTCCGGGCGCCGGCAACGCTGGTAAAGCACTATCCGGAATTAGAAAAGATGGCTGAGATTGAGGAAACAGGCGGCAGTTACTCGTTGCTCGTCTGACCGGTAGCGAACATACGCGGCGAGGTCAATCTGGTACGCTCGCGACCGTTGAACCATCGACTTAGAGGAGCTCTTTGCACAGTCCTCTGGGAGTAAGAATCGGGGCGGCTGCAGGAATTGATCTGGCCAGATAAGAAAAACAATTCCTTGCGACTGCTACGGGTGAGCCATGGTATTGCACCCTGGGGAACGGAAACGCCACTTTCCGGAAGAATTACCTGTCGCGTGGGACCCGATCCGGGGGGCCCTGGAAGACGACAACGACTGGTATCGCGATTTAGTTGAACACAGCCAAGACCTGTTGTGCATCCACGACCTGGAAGGCCGCTTCCTGTCGATGAATCCTGTTCCTGCGCGTCTGCTGGGTTACACCGTAGAAGAAATGCTGCAGAAGCCGATGCGGGATTTTGTCGATCCCCAATTCCGCGCTCAGTTCGATATCTATCTGGGCGAAATCCGGCGCACCGGAGAGTCGCAAGGGCTGTTGGCAGTTGTAACGCGATCGGGAGAGCAGCGGATCTGGGAATACCACAACACGCTGCGCACCGAGGGAGTGGCGAGGCCGATCGTTCGGGGAATAGCGCACGACGTCACGGACCGGGTGCGCGCGGAGAAAACGTTACGTTCGAACAACGAACAACTGCAGCGGACGGCGCGCGAACAGGAGCGGACGCTCCACGAACTGACGCTGTTCCGGGCGCTGCTTGACCACTCGAACGATGCCATTGAAGTAGTGGATCCGGAAACCCTGCATTTTCTCGATGTCAATGAGCGTGCGTGCGTGGAACTCGGGTACAGCCGGGACGAGCTCTTGTCGATGACGGTTTTCGACATCGCCCCGAACGTTGACGAGGGTTTGCGGGCGGAACTGAAGCAGCAGTTGGCGGCGTCGGGGTTCGCAACTTCGGAGGGAGTGCATCGCAGGAAAGACGGAACGACGTTTCCGGTGGAAGTGAGTATGCGTCGGGTGCAACTGGATCGAGAGTATGTCGTGACGGTGGCGCGCGACATCACGGCGCGGCAACGGACAGACGAGGCGTTACGGCAGAGTGAAGCTCTGGCGAGGGCAAGAGCAACCGAACTGGAGACGGTCCTGGATGCCGTGCCGGTGGCGGTTTGTATCGCATATGACGCGGAGTGCAAGCGGATGACCGGCAACCGGGCGGCGCACGAACAACTGCGTGTTCCCCTGGGCAAGAATATCTCGAAAAGCGCACCGCTCGATCCGCCAATATTCCGGCTGACGGAAAATGGGGCTGAGATACCGACCGGATTGCTGCCGATGCAGCAAGCGGCGGCCACGGGAAAGCCGGTCTACGGTCGAGCGCTGACAACGATATTCGAGGATGGCAGCAAGCGGGAAACGCTGATGAATGCGGTTCCGTTGCTGGATGGGGAAGGCAAGATCCGGGGCAGCGTGGGAGCATCGATCGACCTGACCCAACTAAAGCAGGCGGAAAAAGCCCTGCAGGAAAGCGAACTGCGATTCCGGGCGGTGTACGAACGGTCTCCGGTGGGCATTGTACTGGTCGACTCGCGCACCGGCCAATTCCTGCAAGTCAATCCGAAGTTCTGCGAAATCACGGGACGCGGGGAAAATGAACTGCTGCAGAAAGACGTGGCCGGCATTACCCACCCCGAGGATCTTGGAAGGACGAGTGAATACTTGCGTCAACTGGTCGCCGAAGAGCTGACCAATTATGAGATGGAAAAAAGGTATCTTCGTCCGGATGGATCCGTGCGCTGGGTGAGGATTTCGGCCGTACCAATGGCAGACAAAGGGGAGTCGCGGCCTTGGCACGTTGGCTTGGTGGAGGACATCAACGAGCGCAAGCAGGCCGAAGAGGCGTTGCGGCTGAGTGAGGAACGGTTCCGGGTGGCGCTGAAGCATTCTCCAATTACCGTATTCAGCCAGGACCGGGACTTGCGCTATACCTGGGTCTACAATTCGCAGATTTCTCGCCCGTCCAGCGAAATCGTCGGAAAAACGACGGATGATGTGTTCGAAGCTGAGCAGGGAAAAAACAGCGCCGAAGCGCGACGGCAGGTCCTGGAAACCGGAGTGGCCGCGCGTCATGAGATGCAGGTGACCGGCAGCAGCGGAAAGCAATATTTCGATGTAGCCATCGAACCGGTTCGCGACTCGACGGGCGCGGTGATTGGACTCACCGGCACTGCCATGGATGTCACTGCCCTGCGGGAGACGAGCGAAGCCCTGCGCGAAGCGAAGAGAAAGCTGACCGAAGAAAAGCTCTATCTGGAGCAGGAAATCGACACGGAACTTGGTTATGGAGAAATCATCGGGCGTAGCCGGGCGTTACAGACTGTCATGGAGAATGTGGGGAAGGTAGCGGCCTGCGACGCGACGGTGCTGCTGATGGGAGAAACCGGCACAGGAAAAGAGATGGTGGCGCGGGCGATTCACCGGCTAAGCCAGCGCGTGGACAAGAGTTTTATCAAGTTGAACTGCGCTGCGATCCCCTCCGGACTGCTAGAAAGTGAGTTGTTTGGCAATGAGAAGGGCGCGTTCACGGGGGCGATCAGCAAGAAAATCGGCCGTCTCGAACTGGCGGACAAGGGCACGCTCTTCCTTGACGAGATCGGCGAGATTTCCCTGGCCTTGCAGCCTAAATTGCTCCGCGTATTGCAGGACCAGGAGTTTGAGCGCTTGGGCGGAACTCAAACGCTGAAGGTGGACTTCCGGCTGATCGCCGCCACGAACCGTGACCTCGCCTGCAGCGTTCAGGAAAACGAGTTTCGCAGCGATTTGTATTATCGGCTGAATGTGTTCCCAATTCGCGTTCCTCCATTACGGGAACGCCGCGAAGACATCCCGCCCCTGGTGGAATATTTTGTAAACAAGTTCGCGCGGCGGATGAACAAGTCGATCAGCAGCATTCCTAAGAAAACCATGGATGCGCTCGTCGGCTGGGAGTGGCCAGGAAACGTGCGCGAACTGGAGAATTTTCTGGAACGGTCGGTGATTCTGACTCAAGGTTCGGTCCTGGTGGCGCCGTTGAACGCGCTCGAACCGATTGCTGCCGAGAGAACGAAGGTCGTAGATGAGACTCTCGAAGCGACCGAACGCGAGCACATTTTGCGGGCGTTGCGAGAGAGTCGCGGCAAGATCGGCGGCGTGCGCGGAGCCGCAATGCGGCTCGGTTTGAAGCGGACAACGCTACAGTCGAAATTAAAGCACCTTGGAATCACTCCGGGTCCCGGATCATTAGGACGTTAGCGCAGGAGTCCTGCCCATAGAACGGCCTGGGACCCAACGCAGATGCCGAAGGTCCGCCAGTTCGGTTACAATCCTCACTCACATGAACCGCGAATATCGCAAGGAATACAGCCACGAATTGGGACGAGACATGGAGTCACTGGTGTATGGGCATGCCGGGCAACCGATCCTGGTGTTTCCAACCTCCATGGGACGTTTTTTCGAGTATGAGGATGCGGGAATGATCCGCGCTCTGGGCGGAACGCTCGAAGCGGGGCAGATCCAGGTCTTTTGCGTGGACGGCGTCGACGGCGAAAGTTGGTATAACAAGGGCGCGCATCCGGGATCGCGGATTTGGCGGCATGTCCAATATGAACGCTATGTTCTCAACGAGTTCATGGGATATTTGAAGTGGAAGAACTGGGCTCCGCAAATCGCAGTCACCGGATGCAGCTTTGGCGGGTATCATGCGCTCAATTTTTCTATGCGGCATCCGGATCTGGTATCGGCTTGCGTGACCATGAGCGGATCGTTCGACATCAGAAGTTTCCTCGACGGCTACTACGACGACAATGTTTACTTCAATAATCCGGCGGATTATTTGCCCAACATGAGCGATGACTGGTTCCTGAGCCGCTACCGGCAGATGAAAATTGTGCTCGGTACATCGGATTGGGACATGTGCCTGGACGCGAACGTGAAGATGGCGGGAATTCTGCATGGCAAGGGTATTCCGCATTGGCTGGATATCTACGGAGACAACAGCAAGCATGATTGGCCGCTGTGGCAGCGTATGGCGGTGAAATATTTTGGTCGTTAGCCATTGGGCGATAACCACGCACGGGCATCCGCCCTCGGCTGTCGGCCGGGCAAGCCCGGCCAATGCGGAGATCAAGCATAATTTCACGAGGTCTTAATTTATGGCTAAGAAAATTGGAATTCTCTTTGGAATGGAAAATACCTTTCCGCGAGCTTTGGTGGAAAAGGTCAATGGCATGAAGGGTAGCGGCGTTACCGCTGAATTTGTGAAGATTGGCGGCATCCGCATGGATGAGCCCAGGAAATACGACGTCATTATTGACCGGATCTCACAGGATATTCCTTTCTATCGCGCTTACTTGAAGAACGCGATGCTGCAGGGGACCATCGTCATCAACAATCCTTTCTGGTGGACGGCCGACGATAAGTTTTTCAACTATGCGCTGGCGCACAAGATGGGCGTGGCCATTCCGCCGACGGTGATTTTGCCGCATCACACCCATCCCCCTGACACTACCGATCAGTCGATGCGGAATTTGATGTATCCGCTGAATTGGGAAGATTTGTTCGCCTATGTTGGCTTCCCGGCGTTCCTGAAACCTTACTCGGGCGGAGGATGGAAGCATGTCTACAAGGTGCATTCGCCTGAGGAATTTTTTCATTACTATAACCAGACCGGCGACCTTTGCATGACCTTGCAGCACGGAGTGGAGTTTGAGGATTATTACCGCTGTTATGTGGTGGGTCAGGAGCAAGTGCACATCATGCGGTACGATCCGAAGGCTCCGCACCATGAGCGCTACGTGAAAGGGAATCCACAACCTCATGGGGCGCTGAAGATGCGCATCGAGAACGATGCCCTGGCGCTGTGCCGCGCTCTCGGCTATGACTTGAATACGGTGGAGTTCGCGGTCGAGGACGGAGTGCCTTACGCGATTGACTTCATGAATCCTGCTCCGGATGCTGAAGTTACGTCGGTTGGCCAGCAGAATTTTGAATGGATCGTAGATGCCGTCGCGGAGATGGCGGTTAAGAAGGCCCTGAGCGCGGAAATCCCGGTGAAAGAGTTGAGGTGGGCCGCCTTCCTGAACGGACCGAAGTTCGAAGAGGAGCCAGTGCGGCTACGCAAGAAGCTGGGAAATGAGTAACCCGCCCCGAACGGTATTACGCCGCGAACATTACACGGACTCCGCTTCCGTGACAGTTGGGACAGCAAGCTAAGGGTGGCCCTGGGGCGCTGAAACTAGGGCGCGACTTGCAACGGAGCCAACACGCTGCCCATCCTTCCATCCATATTGTCGCGCACAACAAAGCGCACGGAGTAGTCTCCAGGGGGCACGATCACATCGTTGCCGTAATTCAATCCATCCTTTTGATAAGCGAGCAGGGTGTCCGGCTTTAGATTCGTTTCGACATGCTGGGCGAACTGGTCGGCTGCGTCTCCCGTGGGCTTGCGAACCACAACGACAAACTCCAAGTTCACAAGATTATTATTCGAGACATCTACAAGATTCGTGTTCGGAGGCAGATTGATCTGGAAGTGTATTTTCTTCTTCGCTCCACCGGCCTTCGTGTCGGTCCAGCGTACGGTGAGCGGCAGCGCCGTATAATCCAGCGGCGATACGAGGGCAAGACTGATATCCATCTTGCGATTGTCAACCCTCTTGGTGTCAGTTACGAAGAACCCATTCCGGGCGCGAACCTCGGTTCCCGGCCGTTTCACTTTGACCTGCAATTTGTGCCACCCCGGCTTGGCGTTCTTATCGAGGTAATAACCGAGCATATAGTAAGTAGAGGAATCGTCAGCCGCTTTTTGAAAGGCGACATCCAGATCGTTTCGATTGTAGAAAGCCTTGCCGCCGGTCATATCGGCAAAACCTTCCATCGTGTCACGGGTCGACTGAAAGATTGCTTGTTTGACGGAGCCTATTCCCTGGATTCTGCTCACATCGGCTCCCGGGAAAAACACGATCAAGCCGCGTGCATCCACTGGATAAACTGAGATACCGGCATCGTTGAGGGTTTGCAGCGTACGCTGGTAGAGCGGCTCCAACGAACTTAGATCCTCCTGGAAGTTGACTTGCGCAGCGTCGGGCAAGGGAGCCAGCGTGCCATTGCGTGTCATGGTGCCCCCACCGGCAACCTTGGTGCTGCCCTGAGTAAAGGTATGGGGCATCAGGATGGTCCCTGATATCGGGTCCAGAGCAAAGGGGAAGCCAGCGGTAGCCCAGATCAGCGACTTGCGGCCGGGAACGCCGGCGAAGGCCTCGGCGACATGCTGAAAGGCCTCCAGGGTCACGGTGATCGCCTCGCGCTCTACCAGCGCAGCATAGGCTTCAGGCGCCGTGGAAAAGCCGGCGAAGGCAGCCGCTTCCGCGCTTACCACATCGCCAGCGAAAGCTCCATTAAGGGCGGGGATTGCCCCAGTGACGCGTTTCAGTGCTTCCACTAGCACCGCCGGATCGGAAGTGAAATCGTGCAGCACCTGAATTCCGTTGGCTTTAATGGCAACTAAAGCGATGGGTTCCTGGCTGGAGATGCGGCTGGCGAGAAATTTCATGAGTTGCTGCCGCGCATAGGACTGGTCCATGAAAGGAGTATTCACCAGATCGAGCGCAAAGATCGTGAGCCGTTTGGGGCTGGAATCGTCGCTCAAGGCATTGCTGTAAGTTCCGCGTGGCATAGCGACGCGGGCGGGTCGGTTGGTCGTGCTCTTGACTTCTTCAAAGGAAGCGATCGGCCTGGATTTGCCGTTTTCCAGGAGTTCGAAGTCTTCCTTGGACAAACCCGTCGCGTGGGTGCCTGACTTGTCCGTAACCACCACCGGGACGAGAACCATCTCGGTGCGCGAGGTGAAAGTTGCGCCCGCCTGGTTCTTGTCGTCGCCGCCAGCTATGGTTATTAAGAGGAGCAGCAAAACTGGCAGGAACGAAGCCATTTTCTTGGTCAAATTCATTACTTCACCTTCCGGAAAATAAAACGTACGCTAATTCCATTCAGACAACTCGAAATGGGCAGGAAAACCTGCCTGAATAGCTGCGATCTACGGCTGCCGCCTTGATGAACAGCGAATTGTACACCCAGCGTAGTGTGTCATTTTAGGCCGGTATTGCATCATTCCCGATCGTGTATCGCAAGGTTCTATCCGCGCCACACCTGCTCATTGGTATACTGTTTGCATTGTAGAGGCGAGGATTGCTTCTTGACGCGGGATGCCGCGTCTCAACTAACGCCAGCTCTGGATGCCGCAATGAAGCCTACATTCACACTTGGAATCGAAGAGGAATATCAGACAGTCGATCCCGATAGCCGGGATTTGCGCTCGCATATTCACGCCGAAATCATCGAGAAGGGCAAATTGATCCTGCAGGAACGGGTCAAAGCCGAGATGCATCAATCGGTTGTGGAGGTAGGAACCTCGGTTTGTGCCAACATCAAGGAGGCGCGCGAAGAACTGAAGAAACTGCGATGGCACATGATCCGCCTGTCGCGGGAGAACGGGCTGCGGCTGGCCTCGGCGGCTACCCATCCCTTTGCGGATTGGCGTTCCCAGGAGGTTACTCCCGACGAGCGGTACCTCAATATCGTACAGGACATGCAACTCGTGGCCCGTGCCAATCTTATTTTCGGATTACACGTACACGTGGGCATCGAAGATCGCGAAATCCTCATCCATATGATGAATCACGCGCGCTATTTTGTGCCGCACCTGCTGGCGCTGTCGGCCAATTCACCATTTTGGCGCGGGATCAATACCGGGTTGCATTCTTACCGCTGCAAGGTGTTCGACAAGTTTCCGCGTACCAACCTGCCCGATTATTTCCCGAGTTGGGGAGAATACGAGAATTACGTTAAATTGCTGGTCAAAACGAACTCCATCGATAACGCGAAGAAGATCTGGTGGGATATGCGGCCGCATCCGTTCTTCAATACCCTCGAGTTCCGGGTATGCGATCTGCCGATGCGTCTCGATGAAACCATCGCTTTGGCGGCGCTGATTCAAGCGACAGTGGCGAAACTCTACAAACTGCACACCCAGAACCAAGGCTTTCGGATGTACCGCAAGTCGCTGCTGATGGAGAACAAGTGGCGGGCGGCAAGGTATGGGATCAATGGCAAGCTGATCGACTTCGGAAAACAGACGGAAATGCCGGAACGCGAATTGATCGAAGAGTATCTTGATTTTGTCGATGACGTTCTGGATGAACTGGATTGTCGGGCGGAGGTGGAGTACATCCGCGAGATTATGAAGATGGGCACGGGCGCGGACCGCCAGTTGAACGTGTATCGCAAGACCGGCGAATTGAAAGCCGTAGTGGACTATATCATAGAGGAGACTGAGGTGGGCGTGAACGAGGTAGATAGCTTACCGGCTGCACGCGCCGTCTAATGAGTTTGATGACAACTTTGTTGAATAACACGACAAGTAACCTGATGAATACTGCCGAGCAATCCAACCGACAACTGAACCAGATGGCGTTTGATCCCCAACTTACACCCGGAGCGCAAAATGCGGTACGTGTGTGTCTGCGCGTGCTGCCTTCCGAAAAAGTCACCGTCATCACCGACGAAGCGAGCCTGGAGATCGCGGCGGCGATCGTGCACGAACTGGAGGTAGTTGGCTGCCGCTACCAGACCTGGGTGCTCGAGGACGTAGCCGTTCGTCCGGTGAGAGATTTGCCTTTGCCCATCGTCGAAGATCTCGAAACAAGCCAGGTCAGCATCTTTGCCGTGTGCGCTCAAACCAACGAATTGAAGTCGCGCATGCAGATGACCGACATCGTGAACCGGCGCAAGATCCGGCACGCGCACATGGTCAACATCAAGAAGCGCATCATGCTGGAGGGAATGCGGGCGGACTTCTTGAAAGTCGACCGTTTGAGCCTGAAAGTCCAGGAGAGGGTGCGCCAGGCGAAAAAGATCCGGGCGACCACGCCCTCGGGCACAGACCTGGTCGCTGACTTGAATCCCAATTACCGCTGGGTCAAGACAAGCGGCATCATTAGTACAGAAAAATGGGGGAATTTGCCCGGCGGCGAAGTGTTCACCACCCCTGGCGAAGTAAACGGCACTTTTGTGATTGATGGTGTCGTGGGCGATTATTTGTGCGAGAAGTTTGGCGATTTAAAAGCGCATCCGCTCACCATTCAGATCAAGGAAAATCGGCTGATCGAGGCACACTCGTCGAACAAGGAATTGAAGGACGACTTCTGGGCTTACACCCACACCGATGAGAACAGCAATCGTGTCGGTGAGTTTGCCATTGGCACCAACATCGAACTCAAAGATGTAATCGGAGAGATTCTGCAGGATGAGAAATTCCCCGGCGTGCACATTGCCTTTGGAAATCCTTACGGGGCGCACACGGGAGCGGAATGGTATTCGTCGACTCACATCGATGTCGTGGGACGGAAGTTCGATATCTGGGTCGATGACGAGCAGATTATGCGGGACGGCCAGTTTTTGATTGAGGCGTAGGCTTTTCACCGCCGAGTCGCGGTGAGCGCCGAGAACAACCTAGGCCTGCTTCACTTGGACGGTGCCAGGCCCCGTCTCCGCACGTTTATGATTCCCTCCTACCGGCAGGACTTCAACTCGCGATTCGCTCCTGAAAAATACGAGCTTCTGCGGCGCGAGATGACTTCGCGGTGCGGAATGGAAGTTCCTTTCGCGCTTTGCGAGACGCCTTGCTTTTTTCCTCATCCACTGGTGGAACGCATGGGCCAGGATGGCGAAGCGCTGATCCGCCAGTTGGTCGACAGCCCGGAGTATCTCGCACGTTCCGAGGCATCGATTCCGGCCGAATTCCGCGTGCCGAATGAATCTCCCCATCCCATGTTCATTCAGGTGGACTTCGGGCTGGTTCGCGATTCGGCCGGAGCGTTACAGCCAAAACTGGTTGAACTGCAGGCCTTCCCTTCTCTTTACGCCTATCAGCCGGTTTTGGCGCAGGCTTACATCGATGTCTTCGGTCTCGACCCTCAGCTCCGCTACTTTTTGAGTGGGCTTGACGCGCCTTCTTATCAACGCCTCTTGCGGGAAGCGATCGTCGCGGAGCACGATCCGGCGCATGTCATATTGATGGAGGTTCATCCCGAAGAGCAGAAGACGCGCCCTGATTTTCTGCTCACCGAGAAACTGCTGGGGATTCGCACCGTCTGTATCACGAAGATTCGCAAACAGGGCCGGCGGCTTTTTTATGACGAAGCGGGCAAGCAGGTCCCGATTGAGCGAATTTATAACCGCACCATCGTCGATGAACTGGAACGCAAGGGGGTCACTCCGCCGTTTGATTTTCGCGATGAGCTGGATGTGGAGTGGGCGGGGCATCCGAACTGGTATTTCCGGATCAGCAAGTATTCCATTCCTTACCTGCGCCATCCATCGGTGCCGCGAACTTGGTTTCTCGATCAACTGACGGAAATTCCGCCGGATCTGGAGAATTTCGTGCTCAAGCCGCTGTATTCCTTTGCCGGACTTGGCGTGGTGATTGCGCCGTCGCGAGCGGACATCGACGCCATTCCCGCGCCCAAGCGCAGCGAATACATTCTCCAGGAGCGGCTGCAATTCACCCCGGTTGTCGAAACCCCTTATGGGCCGACCAAGGTCGAACTGCGAATGATGTATGTATGGCTCGATCAGCTGACTCCCGTGCTTACCATCGTTCGCATGGGCCGCGGGCTGATGATGGGTGTGGATCATAACAAGAATATGAAGTGGGTGGGATCATCGGCGGCGCTGATTAGCGGATAGTCGGCAGTTGCTTCCGCGATTCCTCGGCCTCCACGGATGATTTGATGACCGAGAGTGTAAAGCCACCATCGAATACGCTGTTGTTTGCTGCCGATATGGCCGGCACCATTGTCTTCGGCATCGAAGGAGCACTGGCGGCGATCTCCGGCAATCTCGATTTGCTGGGACTCATGGTGCTGGCATTTTCCACGGCCTTGGGGGGAGGAATTTTTCGCGACCTGCTCATCGGCGCCATCCCGCCCAGTTCGTTGCGAGATTGGCGTTATTCGGTGATGGCGTTCACTGGCGCGGCCATTGTCTTTTTCATGTACCGCTATGTTCAGGGAATTCCAAGCGAGGTAATCTTGATTCTGGATGCGGCCGGCTTGGCGTTGTTTGCCGTGGCTGGAACCGAGAAGGCGCTCCTTTACGGAATGCATCCTTTCATTGCCATTCTGTTGGGGACGGTTACGGCGGTTGGCGGCGGTACAGTCCGCGACATCTTTCTGGCACGCGTTCCCCTGGTGCTGCGCTCTGATATCTACGCTACCGCTGCCATGGCCGGAGCGGTCGTGATGATCGTGAGCCGAAGGCTGAGAATGCCTCACCTTGGGTCGGCCGTTCTGGGTGGGACGTTCTGTTTTGTACTGCGCATAGTCAGCGTTTGGCGGCATTGGAACTTGCCCAAGGTACTTGGTTAACTCGACCGGCAGCCGCCTGACTCTACATCCTCGTGGGCGAGAGGCTGGCTCTCCGCCCCAACAAAAAATAGTCCGCCCCAGGTGGAACCAACGATCCTCGAGGCGTGGCACATCGGCGAAAGTCGCAGGATCACCCTCTCCGGTGACCTAAGTCACTGGCGAAGCGCCTGTTCGATGGCATGATCGGTCCGCAGCGATTCCATCTCGATCGGAACGGATTTATGCCCACGATGACATCGATTAGTTCTCGAGTTCTCAATAACAACCTCGCTTCCCGCATCATGAGCGCCGATGAGGCGGCAGCGCTCATCAACTTTGGCACCCGCATCGGCATGAGCGGCTTCACCGGCTCCGGCTATCCCAAGGCCGTCCCCCTGGCGCTAGCGCGACGGATTTCGGACGCTAACCTGCGCGGCAAGAAAGCCCAAGTCAGCATCTTCACCGGCGCTTCCACTGGGCCTGAACTCGACGGCGCGCTCGCTATGGCTGGCGGCATCCAGCTGCGTCTGCCCTATCAGTCAGATCCGGAGACACGCAAGCGGATTAATGCCGGCGAGATGGAGTACATGGATATCCATCTCGGCCATGTCGCCCAATACGTGGAATACGGCTTCTTAGGCAAAATGGACTGGGCGTTGATTGAGGTCACGGCCATCCTCGAAGACGGGCGGGTGGTTCCGAGCTCGTCGGTGGGCAACAACCGCACTTGGATCGAGCAAGCTGAGAGGGTGATTCTGGAAGTAAATTCCGCGCAACCGGCGGAGTTGGAAGGCATGCACGATATCTATTACGGCATGCAGCCGCCGCCCTTCCGGCAGCCGATTCCATTGGTACATACCGCCCAAAGGATTGGCACCCCTTATCTTCACGTTCCGCCCGAGAAGGTCGCGGCGGTCGTGCTGACCGATTCTCCCGACCGTAACAGCCCGTTCAAAGCGCCCGACGAGGCCTCACGCCGCATTGCCGGCCATATTTTGGATTTTCTCGCCGCCGAAGTGAAGTCCGGTCGCGTTCCCGAAAACCTGCTGCCCCTGCAGTCTGGCGTGGGCAACATCGCCAACGCCGTTCTCCATGGCCTGAAGGAAGGGCAGTTTGAGAATCTGACATCGTACACCGAGGTTATTCAGGATGGAATGCTCGAGCTGTTGCGATGCGGTAAGCTCACCTGTGCCTCGGCCACCGCGTTTTCGCTCAGTCCGGAAATGGGAGCCAGGTTCAACTCCCAAATCAGAGAGTTCCGCGATCGTATCGTTCTCCGGCCGCAGGAAATTTCCAACCACGCGGAAATTATCCGCCGCCTGGGCGTGATCGGCATGAATGCGATGATTGAAGCCGATATCTATGGCAATGTAAATTCTACCCATGTCATGGGCTCTAGGATTCAGAACGGGATCGGCGGTTCGGGGGATTTTGCCCGCAATGGCTACCTGGCGATCTTTATGGCTCCCTCAATGGCGCAAAAGGGCGCGATCACGACGATCGTGCCTATGGTGTCACACGTCGACCATACTGAGCACGATGTGGATGTCATCGTCACCGACCAGGGCCTCGCTGATCTGCGAGGCCTGTCGCCGCGGCAAAGGGCCAAGCTCATCATCGAGAAATGTTCCCACCCGGACTATCGTTCCCTGCTGCGCGACTACCAGGATCGCGCCGAGCGCCTATCGTTCGGCAAGCACACTCCGCACTTGCTCCACGAGAGCCTGGGATGGCATGACCGCTACGTACGCACCGGAAGGATGAAACCGCAGGAAAACTGATAGGGAATCTCAGGTCTCGGCTCTTAGCTCTCAGATCTCAACCACATCGCCAGTTTGATCTCAACTGAGATCTGAGAGCTTTTTTTGCCCTCCAAAGCTCCTACTCAATACTGGCGTGCCAATCTCGGTTGACCCCGCCGCGATGACGCTCTACCATTACGCCTTTAAAGGTTATCGGGCCCGGGCAACACTTTTATGGAGCTTGTTGGGCAAACCGTATCCCACTACCGCGTGCTGTCGAAGCTCGGCGGCGGCGGAATGGGCGTTGTTTATGAGGCGGAAGACCTTCGCCTCGGCCGCCATGTCGCCCTGAAGTTTATTCCCGAACACCTGGCAAGGGATCAACGCTCGCTCGAGCGCTTTACCAGGGAGGCGAGGGCGGCATCGCAGCTCAACCACGCCAACATCTGCACCATCCACGACATTGACGATAACAACGGCCACCCGTTCATCGTCATGGAGAAGCTCGAAGGCGAAAGCCTCAAGCAGCGCATCCATGGCAAACCCCTCGACATGGGGGACCTTCTGGAAATTGCGCTGCAGGTTGCCGATGCGCTCTCCGCGTCACATGCCAAAGGCATCGTCCATCGTGACATCAAGCCTGCGAATATTTTTCTCACCCCCGACGGACAGATCAAAATCCTGGACTTCGGGCTGGCTAAACTGTCAAAGGACGGCAGCGTGGGCACGACCACGGATTCCTCGCTCGAGGATTCGCTGACGCAGGTCGGCGTGATTCCCGGGACGGCGGTTTACATGTCGCCCGAGCAGGCCCGATCGGAAGATCTCGATGTACGTAGCGACATCTTTTCGTTTGGCGTCGTTCTTTTCGAAATGGCAACCGGCAAGAAGCCCTTCACCGGTACCAATGTGGTGATGACGCTCCATGCCGTGATGAACTCGAAGCCCGCGTCGCCGCGATCGCTGAACCCCGAAGTTCCGCCCGAACTCGAGGCCATCATCGGCAAGGCCATGGAAAAGGATCGTTATCAGCGCTACAAGAACGCGTCCGAAATGAAGGCCGATCTGCTGCGGCTGAAGGCAAGGTTAAAGCCCGGAACGGAGGCAAACTCACGCAGCGGATTCAGGCGGCCCACCGGTCTGCACGTAGTTACGAGCACGTTTCAGAGGTCAGGCTCGAAGCAATTGTGGATCATTGCGGGCCTCGCCGCTCTACTGTTCACGATCTTCGCAGCGGCGGGGATATGGTGGTTCCGGCATAAAGGATCGCCGCTGAAAACCGGTAACCGCACGATCGCGGTGCTGCCGCTGCAAAACATTACCAACGATCCCGAGAGCGAGTACTTACGTTTCGCGCTGGCGGATGAGGTTGCGAATGCGCTGACGTATGCGCATTCTCTGGAGATTCGCCCCTCGGCGTCAACCCAAAAATATGGCAACGCAGAAGCAGATCCGGCAAAGGCCGGGCGCGAATTGGGCGTAAGCACCGTGGTGGTGGGACATTTTCTGCGCCAGAACAAAACGGTAATGGTGACGCTTGAGGCCGTCGACGTGAAGAACAACAAGGTGATTTGGACGGGCTCCCTGACCGCGCCTTCCGATAACCTGATCTCTTTGCGGACGCAAATGGCAAAACAAGTAAGGCTGGACCTTGTTCCAGCCTTGGGCATCAACCGCAAGGCAATAGAAACCGCCAGTGCTCCCGCGAATCGCGATGCCTATGATGCGTACTTGAGGACCCTGGAGCTTCCGCACGAGGGTCAACCCAATAAGGACGCCATCGCCATCTTGCAGCAGGTGGTGACTCTCGATCCGAATTATGCGCCGGCGTGGGAGGTGCTGGGACGGCGCTATTATTTCGATGCGATTTACTCCGATGGAGGAGAGGCAGGATATCAGCGGTCGAACCAGGCGTATAAGCAAGCGCTTGCAGTAGAGCCGGGACGCGTGAGCGCGGCGGGAATGCTGGCCGCGAATGAGGCGGAGGGCGGAAACCTCGACCGGGCCTACGATGACGCGAAGGCGCTGGTGCAGAAACGTCCGGATTCGGCCTTTGCCCATTTTTCCCTGGCTTATGTGCTGCGCTACGCGGGCATGCTAAATGACGCGCAGAACGAGTGCGATAAGGCCTTGGTCATCGGGGCAGCGGGAAATTTCAACTGGCGTAGCTGCGCGCTGGCTTTTGCCGAGGTCGGAAAATCGGGGCGCGCCATGCAATTTCTGAACCTTGATGCCGGCTCGGAATGGTCGAATGCGTTGCGAGTTTCTCTGCTCATGCGCGAGGGCAAGATGAAGGAAGCTCAGCAAGCGGCGCCTCAGATGACGAACAATCCCATGTGGATGCGGGATCTGGTGGAGGCTTGCCTGGACAAGCAGCCTCCGGAGAATATTCACCGTCTGGCGGAGCAGGAAGAAAGTGAATTATTAGCCAAGCAGAATCCCGAGGTGAAGTATCACGAGGGCACGTTACTAGCGGCTTGCGGCGAAAAAGAGATTGCCTACGCCTTCTTGCGGCAGGCAGTGGCAGGAAATTATTGCGCCCACCAAGCGTTGCAATCGGATCCGTTGCTGGCGAGTTTGCGCGGGGATGCCGAGTTTCGCCAGATTGTGCAAACGGCCCAGGCATGCCAGAAAAAGTTCGAGGTGGCGGAGGGGTTGGCGAAGTAAGAGCGGGTCGAGTATGTTTGCTCCCTTCTTTGAGTAAAATCCATCAGATGGGTATGTTTTCCGACTTAGAGAAGTCTGGGGTGGGGTTCGTGCGCATACGGCTGGCCACGGCCATGCTGCTGGTCCTGCTGGCGCCATCCTTAGCGGGGCTGGCCGCGGCGCAACACCCGGAAGATCGTCCGGTCGGCACCAAGGCTGACCCAGCCGCCCGCCCTGCCGTCGATCACTTTTACGAACCGCTTCCCCAGGAAACTGGCTCTGCCGGACTGCAACTCATGCTGCGGCGCCTGCAGACCACGGGCCGTCTGATGCAGACCGACGCGCATCCCGATGATGAAGACGGTGGCATGTTAACCCTCGAAGCCCGCGGAAAAGGCGTCTCTACTTTGCTGATGACTCTGAACCGTGGCGAAGGCGGACAGAACAAACTGGGCAGCAATCTCTTCGATGTACTCGGTGTAGTGCGAACTCTGGAGGTGTTGGCCGCCGACCGCTATTACGGCGTAGAGCAAAGGTTCTCGCGAGTTGCCGATTTCGGGTATTCGAAAACTTCCGAAGAAACTTTCCAGAAATGGCAAGGGCATGACATCGCACTCGCCGATATCGTGCGCGTGGTCCGCACGTTTCGTCCGGATGTGCTCATCGCCCGCTTCTCGGGCACAGACCGTGACGGCCACGGCCATCACCAGGCCTCAGCAATCCTCACCCGCGAAGCATTTCGAGCCGCCGCCGACCCCAATCGATTCCCCGATCAGATTAAAGAAGGATTGCAACCCTGGCAGCCGAAGAAGCTGTACATCGGAAATGTGTGCGGCTTCGGCGCTTCGACCTGTGAACCAGCCAATTACACGGTCAAGCTGAACACCGGAAAAGAAGATCCTCTTCTGGGCGAATCGTACGTGCAGTTTGCCATCGAGGGATTGCGCCATCAGGAATCGCAAGCCCTGGGCGGTGTCTCAGTTCCCAAAGGCGATCGCTTCGCCTATTACAAGCTGGTCGATTCGGTCATTGAATCTCCGAAAGACAAAGACAGCCACGAGCAGGGCTTCTTCGATGGCATCGATACCACGCTTCCGGGACTGGCATCGCGGCTCGGAGACGAAGAAAAAAAGGTTCCGTGGCTGCACGAAGAACTTTCTCGGATCCAGCAGCAGATTGCCGAAGCCGAGCGTAACGCCGATAGCGACTCAGCAAAAAGCGCGATGGCTCTCCTGAGCGGACTAAAGTCGGTGGACGATCTGCTGCAACGCGTTCAGCGATCATCGTTGTCGGATGATGCGAAAAAGTTGCTGACAATCGAACTTGAAACGAAGAGCCGTCAGTTCCAGCAGGCAGCGAACATCGCGCTGGGAGTCGCGTTGACCGCAAGTTACGACGGCCCAACGGCGTCTTCTCCCGAATCAGCCGCGATGGCCGTCCCCGGAGAGGGCGTTGCCGTGAAGTCCTCAGCCTTTGCCAAAGGCGGGACCGTGGTCTCGGCAAAGTTGATCCTGGACGCTCCAGGTTGCCAACAGAACGCGCAAGGAGGAATGTCGCGGGACAAACTTTCGACGGCTTGGTTCCATTTCCGCATGACGCCATGCGACAAGGCCGGCTACACTCGGCCCTACTGGCATCGTCACGATCCCGAGCGCGACGCGCTCAACACGATTGACGAACCGCAGTACCAGACGCTCCCCTTCCCGCCACCGCCATTTCACGTGCGGGTGGAATATCAATATCAAGGCCTCGCCGGCTCAATTGAGGTTCCAGTGATGGTGCGCTTCAAACAGGCTGACGGAACCGAGGGCGAGCACCCATTGGCGATTGGCCCGGAATTCTCCATTGCCTTGTCACCCTCGAGCTCAGTCATCCCCTCAGACAAGCGCGGCAGCACGAGCGTAAAGACTGCGGCGCGCGACCAAAGCACTGGCTCCGAGGCACAGATTGCCTTGAATGTGCCGAAGGGATGGCGCGCGGAGCCCCCGCATCAATCGATTGAGATTCCCAAAGATGAGTCGAAAGATGCCTCATTCCAGGTCTTCCCTTCCGAGTTAAAAGAAAGCCAGACTCATATTCGAGCGGAACTCACGAGCGCGAAAAAGTCCTACAGCGAGGGCTATGCAGTCGTCACGCGCGAAGATCTCGGCACCTTTTATTACTACCAGCCCGCCGTCCAACACGTGTCAATCGTGGATGTGAAGGTCCCCAAAGACCTGAAACTTGGATACATCATGGGCGCGGGCGACGACATTCCAACGGTGCTCGAGCAGCTCGGAATGAATGTGACCATGGTTCCGGCCGACAAGTTGGCCAGCGAAGATCTGAGCAAGTACCAGACCATCGTGCTCGGAATCCGCGCTTATGATACCCAGAGAGGCGTGACTGACAACAACAAGCGCCTGCTCGATTTCGTCGAAAACGGTGGCCGCTTGGTCGTGCAATACAACACAATGGGATCCTTCGGGGTGCCGATCGATTTCAATTCCGGCAAATACACACCTTACCCGGCGACGCTCGGCCGGGCGCGAGTTTCCGTCGAAGAGGCCCCCGTTACGATTCTCGATCCGGGGAATCCGATTTTCCACTTTCCCAACGAAATTACGCAGAAAGATTTCGACGGCTGGGTGCAGGAGCGCGGTCTCTATTTCATGACCCAATGGGATCCGAAATTTACTCCGCTGCTCGAATCGCATGATCCCGGCGAATCTGAACATAAAGGTGGACTGCTGGTGGCCCACTACGGCAGAGGAACATACATCTACACCGGCTACGCCTTCTTCCGCCAACTACCCGCAGGGGTGCCGGGAGCAGTCCGTTTGTTTGTGAATTTGATCGCGAATCGATAGCTGCACCTTTCGTCAGAAACTCGTCCTTAGCCGTTGTTCGTTTGCTATTCTCGGGCTTGTTTGTTGGCACCAGTAGTCGCGAACGGCGTGTTGCGGACAGCGCAAATCATCCATGCAGACTGCCGACAGTCCCGAACCCGCCGCGTCTGCCGGTACTCCCCTCGTCCGCGGCATCGGCCTTGGCTCCGCCACTGCTCTGAACATGATCGATATGATCGGCGTGGGACCGTTCATTACGATTCCCCTGATCATCACCGCGATGGGCGGTCCGCAGGCGATGCTGGGATGGGTGTTGGGTGCGCTGCTCGCCATCTGCGATGGTCTGGTGTGGGCCGAACTCGGCGCGGCCATGCCGGGATCGGGCGGGTCGTATCGATATTTGAAAGAGATTTATGGGCCGCGGAAGCTGGGAAGACTCATCTCCTTTCTCTTTATCTGGCAACTATCTTTCAGCGCTCCGCTATCGATTGCGTCGGGCGCCATCGGACTTTCGCAATACGCGGCCTTTTTCTGGCCAGGTCTGGAACGCGTCTGGTCCACACGCACCGGCAGCCTTAATCTCCCGCTGATCGGAACTCTACAGTTGACCTGGGTGGCGATGCCGGCCACGCTGGTGGCAATTGGCGTCTGCGCACTTACAGCTTTCCTGCTTTACCGGCGGATCACGGCCATTTCGCGGCTCACCAACTTCCTCTGGCTGGGCGTGATGGGAACCATTGGATGGATCATTGTTACCGGGCTTACCCATTTCAATGCCCATCAGGCATTCGATTTGCCTCCGGGGGCGTTTTCATTCTCGATCGACTTTTTTCATGGACTGGGCGGGGCGATGCTGATCGCCGCTTATGACATTGGCGGATACTACAACGTTTGCTTCCTCGGGGATGAGGTCAAGGATCCGGAGAGAAATATTCCGCGAGCGCTCTTTCTGTCGATTCTCGCGGTCGCGTTGCTTTATATCGTCATGAACGTCAGCATTCTGGGTGTCATCCCATGGCGGGAACTGGCTCAGTCGGGAGCCGCGAACAGCAAGCTGTATGTGGTTTCGACGATGATGCAGCGGGTGTATGGGCAGGGCGCGGCCAGAGTAATTACTGCGCTCGTGATGTGGACCGCATTCGCTTCGGTGTTTTCACTGACGCTCGGCTATTCGCGAGTGCCGTACGCCGCGGCACTCGATGGAAGCTATTTTCCTTCGTTTGCCAGAGTGCATCCGGTGCATAAGATTCCTTATGTTTCCCTGCTGGCGCTGGCTGGAGTGGCGGCGCTGTTTTGTTTCCTGCGGCTCGCCGACCTGATTGCCTCTCTGATTGTGATCCGCATTGTGCTGCAATTTCTGGTGCAGAGCATCGGTGTGATCGTGCTGCGGATTCGACGTCCAGAGATGCCGCGGCCTTTTCGCATGTGGCTTTATCCACTGCCGGCGTTGATCGCGGCCGCAAGTTTCGTCTTTATCCTCGTCTCCCGGCGAAACTTTCTGCGTGAAGTTCGCTATGCGGCGGTCATTCTCGTCCTGGGGATTCTGATCTATTGTGTGCGGGCGTGGCGGCGCGGTGAGTGGCCCTTTGGGGAGCCGTCGGTGGTCGCTGAGCGTTAATCGTTAGCCGCCGCCGTTCCCAGTCCTGCGAACTGGCGCAGATGTGCAAATGATGAAAGAATGGCGCGGCAGTTCACTTTATCGGGAGGGTAGATGAAAACAATCAGTGCAATCCTGGGAACGTTGTTGATCCTGTGCAGTCTCGGACTGGCGCAAGCCAAGCAAGAAAAGAAAACCATCAGTCAGGTGCTGGACGGCGGAGTCAAGACCATTGAGAGCGAACTTGTTCCGGCAGCGGAAGCGATGCCCGAAGACAAATACAGCTTCGCGCCCACCGGTGTCGAGTTCAAGGGTGTGCGTACCTTTGCCCAGCAGGTCGAACACGTCGCCGCCGTCAACTACATAGTCGGGGCTTCGATTCTCGGAGAAAAATCTCCCGTCGATCCCAACCAAGAAAATGGTCCTGCGAATTTGAAATCAAAAGCCGACATTCTGAAGTTTCTGAAAGACTCCTACACCTATGCGCACAAAGCGGTCGCAACCATAACTGAGGCGAATGCTCTTGAACCTATTACCGTTCCTTTCGGCAAGGAGAAGGGCACACGGGCGGGCATGGCTACGGTTTTCGCCTGGCACGGGTTCGACCACTACGGGCAGATGGTGATCTATCTGCGCATGAACGGCATTGTGCCTCCCGCCAGCAGGTAGAAAACTACTTCTTTGCCGCGGGATGATGCTTGCGCCAGTCGGCGCCATCGCATCCGCCGTGTTGGGCGATCTCGGTTGGAATCAGCTCCGCGACCAGCCGGCGCTTGGTGAGGTGGGCGGCGATTCTCTGCTTGGCTCTTTTGCTTGGAACTTTCGGATCGAGGAAGACCAGCACCGACGGCCCAGCTCCGCTGAGCGCGGCGCCCAGAATGCCAGAATCTCCCGTCAGTTCCTTGAGCGCAGGAAGAAGCGGACAGAGCGGCGCGCGATACGGCTGGTGAATACGATCTTCGAGAGCCGACGATAGAAGGTCGGGACGGTCCTGCGTGAAGGCCGCGAGCAGCAGCATCGAGTTCTGAATGTTGGTGACGGCGTCGGCGCGCGAGTATTGAAAGGGCAGCACGCGGCGGGCTTGCTCCGTCGAAAGTACCGGATCGGGAACGGCCAGCAACAGCGGCCACTTCCCTTTCGGCTTCACTTCGACTACCTGCGCCTGCACCTGATTCGCCATTCGGGCTACCGTGAGCGCGCCCATCCAGCAGGCAGAGGCGTTGTCAGGATGGTGCTCCCGCATGGAAGCCTCACCGACGATACGGTCATTTTTCCAGCGCAGATGTCCAAAATGTACCGCCAGCGCGATCCCGGCAAGGCGGGCGGCGGCCGACGATCCGCAACCGCGGCCGATGGGAATTTCGTTTTCGATGTGAATACGGAGGGGTGCGATCTTGCGGTTCTCCGATTCCAGCACCTCGCAATAGGTGGTCACAATGAGGTGATTCTCCATGCGGCTGCAGATGTGCGCGTCGCGCCCTTCGGCGGTGACAAAGAAGTCGGGCGCTCGCTCGGCGCGCAGGCGGAGATGGAAATCGAGAGCCAGGGCGGCGGCATCAAAAGCTGGGCCCAGGTTAGCGGATGTAGCTGGCAGCGCCAAGCGCAACGAACGGTCCTGCGATGTCGGACGTGAAGGCATAGATTAAAAACCGCTCTCAGCTCTCAATAAGCCGCCACTCCCCTGGCAATTGAAAACTCGGTTGGCGGCTGAAACTGGCCCAAACAACAGAAAAAGAAGACTTTAGCCAGTTCTGGTCGAAGCAGATACCTCAACATCCGCTTTGACAGCGGAACTGTGTTTTATACACGAGTTTGCGGCGAACTGCTACGAATTTCTCTCGGCGGCGGCGAGCGTCGCAATGACGGCACTCAAATTTGCATCAAGCACGATCGGAGCTCGCTGCAGTAATTTCGTCTCAGGTCCCTCGGGCTCGTTCGCAGCTCCCTCAAATAAATCGCCACGGTGGAACCTGATTGTGAAATCCGGATCTTTGAGCAGATGGCCAGTCAGAATAAGAACCACAGATTCGCCCGGCTTGACGAATCCCCTTGCGCGCAGCTTCTTGAGTCCGGCCAGCGTCACCGCCGACGCTGGTTCGCAGCCGACACCATCGGAGCCAATTTCCGCTTTGGCCGTGGCGGTTTCGACTTCAGCAACCTGTTCAACCTCGCCGCCGGTTGCACGAAGCACTCGCAGTGCTTTTTTCCACGATGCGGGATTACCGATTCGTATGGCGGTCGCGAGCGTGTCGGCGATCATGGATTCGATCTTCACCCCACCAAACTCATGCACGCTCCGATAGAACGGATTGGCTCCCTTTGCCTGAATGATGGAGAGCCTGGGCAGGCGCGAGATTAACTTGAGCTCACGCATTTCTAGCAACGCTTTGCCGATCGCGGAACTGTTGCCGAGATTGCCTCCGGGAACGATGATGTGGTCGGGCGATTCCCACCCAAGTTGCTCCATCAGTTCGATGGCGGCAGTTTTTTGTCCCTCGATGCGATAAGGATTCACCGAATTCAGCAGGTAAATCGGCTTCTGCCGCACCAGCTCGTTAAGGATGTGAACGCATCCATCGAAATCGGTCCTGAGCTGGCAGGTTAGCGCTCCGTAATCAAGCGATTGCGAGAGCTTGCCCCACGAGATTTTCCCGTCCGGGATAAGCACCAGGCTATGCATCCCCCCGCGCGCCGCATAAGCAGCCATGGAGGCAGACGTGTTGCCGGTGGAAGCGCACGCCACCCACTTGAATTTGCCTTGGTGTGCCGAGGAAGCGGCGAACGTCATGCCCGTATCTTTGAACGAAGCTGTCGGATTCATGCCCTGATGCTTGGCTAGAAGATTCTCGACACCGGCCGCGCGTGCGCATCGCGGCAAGCTATACAGCGGTGTGTTGCCCTCGCGCAGAGTGATGGCATGCTCCTCGGCGATGTGCGGAAGCAGTTCCCGAAACCGCCAGACTCCGCTCTGGTCGAGCGCATGGCGCGAGGTGCGACGGCTGAGCCACAGAGCCTTCAGCATCCCTGAATCGAAGGCCGGCGAACCGGCGGACCATCCGGGAAAGAAAAATTCCAGCAGGTCCCGACAGGCGGTGCAGCGGAAATCCTCGCTGGCGGAATCAGGAGTGGCTCCGCAAGAAATGCAGCGAAGTCTTGCCGCGGTTGCCGTATTTTGAGCGATCGACACTTAACCTGATCACGATCCTACAATGAGAGACCTCTCCATCATAAGTGCCAGCCGTAGAAATCGCAGAATACGCAGAGGTTCTTTGCTTTTTTCCGGAATCCCCACGATCTCCGCGCCCTCTGCGGCTGATTTCTCAGCTCACCGCAGGTAGGCATCGGTCTTGTTGATCCAGTCGGCGCGGGGCGGACTGAAGATGTCGAGATCAACCGTATCTACGAGCGCCTCCGCCCAGTGCGGCATATTGGGCGGAATCGTCAGTACCTCGCCCGCATTGATTATGATCTCTTTGCCGTCGATGCCAAATTTCAACGCGCCTGAGAGGATGTAGGTGATTTGCTCATTGTGGTGGCTGTGTTCGGGTACGAGACATCCCTTTTTCAGCAGAACGCGAGCCAACATTACATTTTGTCCAACGACGAAATGCCGTCCGAGTAAGGGATTCAGCTCTTCCACCGCGACCGAACTCCACGGGATATGCCGTAACTCGGCTTTCGCCTTGCCCTTCGGGAGAGTGGCCTTTAGAGCGATCTTATTTGCCGATCGCGACATTTTCGTTTTCCTGGACACGGATTTCTTTTGCGCGGCGTTTTTGCGGACACTAACTTTCGGCTTTGTCTTTTTCATAAAAAGATCCTGGGAAACATTTTACAAGCCTTTATACAGGCCGCCATCCACGAGGATGGTTTGTCCGGTGATGTAGGAAGCTCGCTCGCTGGCCAGCCAGACGATGGTATCGGCAAGTTCTCGCGGTTCCCCCAGGCGCTTCAGAGCGGTCTCGGCGGCCCAGGCTTCGAATATTTCTTTCTCGGTCTGGCCCAGTCCGGCGGAGCGGGCGTGCGCGAGTTCCTTCAGGCGGTCCGTCGCGGTGAATCCTGGACCGACGTTGTTGACGAGGATACCGTCTTTGCCAAATTCGTTGGCGAGACTCTTCACCAGCCCTACGACCGCCGCACGCGCAGCATTCGAATAGACGAGATCGGCCACCGGCTGCTTGGTGGTAATTGAGGTGATCGTGATGATGCGTCCCCATTTTTTCTTCTGCATGTGAGGAATGACCGCGTGCGCGAAGTAGACCGCGCTCAGAAAATTCGCTTCGACGGCGCGCTTCCACTCATCGATCGTGGTCGCCAGAAATCCTTTGGCAGGAGGCCCACCGGCGTTGGTGACGCAGATATCGACGCCACCGAATTTCTGGACAACGGCATTCACGAAGTCGCGAACCCCGGCCGCGTCGGTAACGTCGAGGGGTTCGGCCAGCACTTCGCTGGGATACTGGCTGCGAATTATCCCGGCAACCGCGTTCAGCCTTTCCCGGTTGCGCGCGCAGATAGCGAGACGACAGCCTTCGGCGGCAAACGCTTCTGCCGTGGCTCGCCCAATTCCCTGGCTGGACGCGGCGACGATCGCTACACGATCCTTGAGTCCGGTCTCCACAGGTTCGTCATTATAAAGTTTGCTTGCGCCCATGTCGCGGATCATTCGCTTCAACGAATCCTGCGCGTAGAAACGTCGCTTGCCGCGCCTGGCGGGCGCAGGTAATCTTAAGACATTCCAGATTCACCAAGGACTCTATGCCTTCCGCTCCTTACATATGGATCGATAATTCTTTGAGGCCCGCCAGCGAAGGGGTGGTCCCGTTTCTGAGTGCCGGAATGCAATTCGGCTTCAGCGTGTTTGAGGGCATTCGCTGCTACTCCACCGACAAGGGGCCGGCCGTGTTCCGAATGAATGAACACGTGGAACGTCTGCTCGATTCCGCGCACATCGTGGGCTTTCGCGAGTTGCCTGTAGACGCTGATCAAGTGAAGACTGCCATCAACCAGACGATTGCGGCAAACGAATTTTCTGCCTGCTATATCCGTCCGATGATTTACCTTGACGGCGCTATGATGATGACCGTCGAGTCCGGCCAGCCGCGCTTCGTCGTCGCCGTATGGGAGTGGAAGAACTTTCTCGGCGCCGAGGCGAAAGAGCGCGGCATCCGCGCCAATATTGCCTCGTTCACCCGCCTGCATCCGAACATCATGATGACCAAGGCTAAGGTCTCGGGAAATTATGTGAGCTCGATTCTGGCGAAGACAGAGTCACATCGCGCCGGATTCGATGAGGCGATCATGCTCGGACCGGATGGCTACGTGGCTGAATGCACGGGCGAGAATCTATTTACCGTCCGCAACAAGATCATCTGCACTACCCCGCGAGCCGGGATTCTCGAGGGCATTACTCGCGACAGTCTGATCACACTGGCGCGCGATTTGGGCTACTCCGTAGTTGAAGAACCCATCTCGCGCGATCAACTCTATATCGCCGACGAAGTTTTTGTGTGCGGCACGGCGGCGGAAGTGATTGCGCTGCGCGAAATTGACTTTCGTGTCATCGGCGACGGTAAGGCTGGCCCTGTAACCCGCGCCCTGCAGCATGAATTCGACAAACTGGTGAAGGGACGGCATTCCCGATCTGCAGGCTGGCTCGCGCCCGTGCCCGCGCTGGACGCAGCGGCGATTCGCAGTTGACAGGGTGGACTATAATGGAAGTTAGCCGTAGAGTGGGAGCATTTTAGATAACTGGTTTTAAATCAAGACTTTGCCAGACTTCTAGCTCGCAAGTAACTGATAATAAAGTAAATCTAGTCGCGGACCCAATTCTAACTCCTTTTTTGTCAAGACTTTACCTATAACTCTTTTGGTATGAGTACTTTGGAGACGTTTACTCCCTAACCCAATGATTCTAATATGCCGGAATGGGGGAGGGGGGTACCACCACAAGTATCAGCCCAATACCCTCGAAACTCTGAGGTAAGTCCTTATTCCGAACGGATCTCGGCTCGGCAATATGAAAAACCATAAATTCCGCCAGGAAACCGAGGTCGTCCGCAGCGGCACCGACCTTTCCAAAAAAAACGGTCCGCTCTCCACCCCGATCTATCAGACTTCGACGTTTGAAGTCACCGACATGCAGGAGCAACTGCGCGTCACCCCAACGGACAGCTTCTACACGCGCTATGGCAATCCAACCAGCACCGTCGCCGAAAAGGCCATCGCTGAACTCGAAGGCACGGACGCCGCCTTGCTTTTCTCTTCGGGGATGGCCGCGATCACCACTTCGTTTCTTTCGCTCGCGAAGGCTGGCGATCACATCGTGGCGCAGCGCGATATTTATGGCGGAGTCACCAAGTTTCTTTCGCAATGGCTGCCGAAGCTCGGGATCGAAACAACGTTCGTTGACACAAACGACATCGAGCAGCATGAGCGGGCGATCCGGCCGAACACAAAAATCCTGCACATCGAGTCACCCACGAATCCGACGGTTCGAGTCGTCGATCTGGAGAAGATTGCCGCGCTGGCGCGCAAGCACGGCGTAGTCTCGACGATTGATTCGACATTTTCTACGCCGATTAATTGCCGTCCGGCGGAGTGGGGCATCGATCTGGTGCTGCATTCCGGCACAAAATATTTTGGCGGACATTCTGACCTGATCTGCGGTATTGCAACTGGACGAAGCGATTTGGTCGAACTGATCCATTCCACGCGCACCACGCTCGGCTGCTGCATCGATCCGCACGCGGCGTTTCTGCTGCTGCGCGGGATCAAGACGCTGGCGGTGCGCGTCGAACGCCAAAATGAAAGCGCGTTGAAGATTGCTGAGTTCCTCAGCCGGCATTCCAAAGTGACGAGAGTGCATTATGCGATGCTGACAGGCCATCCGGACCATGCCATCGCAAAGAAACAAATGTCGGGCGCGGGCGCCGTCGTAAGCTTCGAAGTAGAAGGCAGCGGCGCCGACGCGTGTCATGTGGCCGAAGCGCTAAATCTTTTTACGCTGGCTCCAAGCCTCGGCGGAGTTGATTCGCTGGTCACGATTCCCGTGCTCACGTCGCACGCCATGATTAGTCCCGAGCTGCGCAAACAGATGGGCGTGACGGAGCAGATGATTCGCCTGTCAGTCGGCCTAGAGAATGTGGATGACCTGATCGCCGATCTGGACAAAGGCCTAGCCGTACTGAAGTCCGCGCGGAAAGAGGCAGTGGTGGCGGATTAGGATGGGGCAAGCTCCGTCTCCACCGAAACTTCAGCGTGGGGCCTGCATGCATTCCATGATTTCTGCTTCGCTCAGGGTGTGGTCGCTCGACTTGGCGCATCGGTAGATGCGCTCGACGACTTCGTCATTCGAGGGAAGGCCGCGATGCTCCAGCCAGAAGAGGACGTTTGATTTTCCGCTCATGGGGCCGATGTCGATGATCTGTTCCAGGCCAAAATAGTGCGAAGGCACTCCTGAATAAACGGAGTTTGCCAGTTCGACATCTTTTTTCTTATACGCCTTGATGACAGCAGCGGCGTGAACGCCAGTCGTGGTGCGGAACGCGTCCTCGCCAACCACCGGATAATTCGCCGGAATCGGAACGCCCGTGGCGACCGAGACCGCCTCGCAGTAGCGTTTCAGTTGTGTCAGATCCTGCCGATCCCAGGGCGCAATGCCCATGAGCTTCAGGTTGACCAGCATCTGATCCATCTGCGTGTTGCCGACGCGCTCACCGATTCCGAGCGCGGTCGCATGCACGCAATTCGCTCCAGCCACGAGAGCCGCCATTGCATTCGCAATTGCCAACCCGCGGTCGCAGTGCCCGTGCCAGTCGACTCTAATCTTTTGTCCCGAAGGTTTCACTACCTGTTCGAGCACAAACTTGACGAGCGCAACAGTTCCCATGGGCGTGGCGTGTCCAGCGGTGTCGCACAGCACCAGGGCGCGCGCCCCACAGTTGATGGCCGCCGAGTTCAGTTTTTTCACCGTCTCCGGGTCGCATCGCGTGGTGTCTTCCGTCGTGTACATCACTTCGAGGCCGAGCGAAACAGCGTATTTGACGGCCCTTTCGGTAGTTTGAAGAAGAAAGTCGCCGTTCCATCCCTCGGTGTAGCGGCGAATCGGGCTGGTTCCAAGAAATGCCGCGACCTCGATCGGCAGGCCGGTTTTCTGGACGATTTCGGCGATGGGACGAATGTCGTTTTCGTGCGTACGCGCCGCGCAGTACGCCGTAATCCTCATCTTGTTTGCGACGATCTCGTGCGCCAGGGCGGTTACGTGCTCAACCGCGCGCGGGCCCGCACCCGGGAGACCGAGATCGAGCGTGTTGATACCGAGCGCCTCCATCAGGTGCAGGATTTCGATTTTCTGTTCAATCGAAGGATCGCGGACGGATGGAGATTGCAGGCCGTCACGCAGCGTTTCGTCCGTCAGGTGCACTGGACCCGGCGGATGCAACGACTGCGGATAGAGGGCATTCCAGTCGTAGATCAGTTCAGATGCGTTCACAGAAGCCGGACCCCTCCGGCTGTCTAGCTTTCAGGCCGCAGCTCTTAGCTCTCAGGAAAGCCCCTTGTCCTGGCAGCTTCATGATACCCCGGTAAACCCAGCGACTCCGCTACTCCTTTTTCTCTTCTTTCGGAGGCACCGTCAGACCGAACACTGAAAGCTGGCCTCGTCCGGCAACATTCATGCCGCGCGGATCTTCACTGCCCGGCAGGTAAAGCGTCTGACAGAATTCACAGCGATAAACCTCCGCATTCGCTCCCCAGGCCTTTTCGACGCAGCCGCACTCCTTTTCGAGCACATCGACGGCGTAGAACCAGCGCTTCAAATGTCCGCCGCAAAACTTACCCTTGTCGTTCTTTTCGTTGCAGGCACGCTGGCCCGTTTTCTTGATCTTAACTTTGTGGTTGGGAAGTTGTGGAATCGTGCTCTCGCTCACAGTTGCGGTTTCGCCGGTTGCCATCACATCTCCTGCGCGCCTTGTCGAGGCCGCTTTACCACTATTTTACCCAGCTCAGGGCTTGGGACCAAGGGCTCCGCCGTTACTCTTTGTCCTCGGCAATCGAGCGCAGCCGGCCCCAAGGGGAATCCTGAATATCACGAACGTGCGCGGTCAATCGCTGGATCGGTCGCTCGTCACAATCATCCCCTGGACAGCGATCTGTTCGCAGCCGGGAAATCTCTTCCGTCTGATGAAGCCCGATGCGCAAAAGCGGGGAATTGCCAACATTGTGGGGAGCCTGAAGGCGCGCCGCGATACATTCTGGAAAAACAGATTCGATACTTCCTGGAAGCGGACCCGACCTGCGGCCGCGCTGTTGCCGAAGTCTCGGGCTGAACCTCGGCGATTTAACAACCGACAGAACCCGCACTGGTTGCGAAATAACCTCTTAATCGCACTTAAACCCGCCAGCCCCGAAGTATCACTCGAACTTCGGGGCCGACTTTTTTTGGGAAATCAGGAGGACCGCGGAGCGGCGCCTGGATTCGTTACCTCGCGAGCCCAGCGCATGGCTTCATTTGACGTTTGAGCCACGAAAGAAAGCGATAATTTCAGCTGCTTCCCCAATTGCATTACACGTTCCCATTCCCCCTCTTCCCGCGCGATCATGAGCTCATAAACCGGCGTGAGCCGAGTTTCCGTGCCCGTTTTCGTTTTTGCACAAAGTAGCTGGGCCTTGATCGCAGGATCCAGATACAACTCTTCGATGAGAATTCCGATGGGGACGGAGAGAATCGCATCCATCAGCGAAAGCATGCCGAGCAAAAACAGATCCGAATTGCCATGTTCGATTCGTGGTGCGATCAGTTCACAAAAACGGGCGCGCACCAGTGACGCGAGAACCAGATCTGAGGATTTTTCCTGACCCATGACCAAGGTCGTCGCCATTCGGATCCAGCGGATCGATTCACGCTCACCGAGCAGATTCAACGCATGCCGGACCGACAGGACGTCGGATGGCAACCCCAGCACCGGAGAGTTCAAGTATCGCAGCAATCGGTAGCAAAGGGCCGGCTCGTGCTTGATGAGGTCTTCGATCTCGGTAAAATCCACTTCCGCCTTCGAGATTGCGCTCAGCAGGCGCACGTAGGTGAGCTGGTTCGCCGGAATTCGCCGGGCCCGCAGGTTTTCAGGGTGACGGAAGAAATATCCCTGAAAGAGTGTAAAGCCGCTCTTTTCAGCCATTACAAATTTTTCCCGGGTCTCCACTTTTTGCGCCAGCATCCGGCAGCCATCGCTGCCATAAACAGACGCTAATCGCGCGCTCTCTCGTAGCGAAATCGCCAGAATGTCAACTTTGATGAAGTCGGCAAACGGAACCAGGGCTTCCCTGGGGTCTCTGGGTACAAAGTTATCAAGAGCAATCGAATATCCCGCCCGCTTCAGACCCTCGCACGCTTGCTTCACGCTTTCATCCGCGGGAACGGTCTCCTGAATCTCAATCACCACCTCACCGGGCGGCAACAGAGCAAAATAGTTTGTCAACAACATGTGGCGGGTACAATTGATAAAGGCAGGACGCCCGTCGCAGAGAACATCGAGCCCTACCATATTGAGCGCATCAATCGTCGCCGAAGTCGCGTTCTCAACATCGGAAGTAAAGCGATCCTGTCCCGGTCTTTCCCGAAAAAACAACTCATAGCCGACGACTTTCTCGTCAGCGGTCAGAATCGGCTGTCTCGCTATGCAAGGGCTGGGGGCTTCGATGGAAGGGGTTTGAGCTTGGCTACGCATGCATGCTTCTCATCGGCAAAGTAGAGCAGGGACTTCAATGGCCGAGAGTAATCCAGGGAACGGTGAAAACACGGCAAACGCGGTTCACTCCCGAGAGTTCAGCTTTGCCGCGATCCGGGGACGGACGCAATTACAGGAATCCTGCTAGTCAAACTCTTTGCGGGGAGGCGTCTGCTCGGCGCCGACCCGTCCAACGATAATTTCCGCCACAAAATAGTTTTCGCCCTTCATTGAGACGCCGGCCATTCGCCGCAACATCGCGAGCTGCCCGATATGGGTCAGTGCGTCGGCGATGGGGCCCTGGAACAATTTTTCGGCGGGAACTTGCAGCGGCTTTTCCGACGCCAGGTAATCGTCAAATTTTTTCAGGGCAGCGAAAAAACGCTGGCATTCCTGATCCCACGGGAGGGGAGTAGAGTCATGCCATTCACGCCGCCCCTCGGACATCGACAGGCCCCAATCCATAAGATCCCCGATGTGGGCGAGAATTTTCGCCGGGGTGCGCGAGGTCTCGGGAGAACCGTGTTCTGCAAAACTCGGCCCAGCGTTGCGGATCGCCTTTCCGCCCCGATAGGCAACCGTAGCCAGAGTGTGGCGCAACAACGCACGAGATTCGCTCATAGGTCACCCTCCCTTATTGGGTCACGCTTAGCATTGTCATCCGGATGAGCGCAATTTGTCACTTCCTCGGATCCGCATTGCTGAACTTCCCTCCGCTCTGCTACTTTGAATGGTTTCCAGTTCGCTGTTCGCTGTCTCTACGTGGGGGAGTATGCCGGCCATCAAATTCCGTGGTGTGGATTTCATTGAGTTCGACACGTTATTGAATGAAGACGAACGCCTCGTGCGTGTCACGGCGCGCCGGTTCATCGAAGACAATCTCGTGCCCATTATCGAAGAGTGCAACCGCGCCGGCCGCTTTCCTCGCGAACTGGTTAAGCCCATGGCCGACCTGGGATTCTTCGGCGCGTCGCTCAATGGCTATGGCTGTGCGGGAATGTCCAACGTCGAATACGGACTGGTTACACAGGAACTCGAGCGCGGCGATTCGGGCGTTCGTTCGTTCGTCAGCGTGCAGTCGGCGTTGGTAATGTATCCGATCTACACCTTCGGGACCGACGAACAGAAGAATACGTGGCTGCCCGCGATGCAGAAGGGCGAGAAGCTCGGCTGTTTCGGCCTGACCGAACCGGATTTCGGATCGAATCCAGGAGGCATGCGGACCCGCGCCCGCAAAGTAGGAAAAGAATATTTGCTGAACGGCGAAAAGATGTGGATCACCTCGGGCACCATCGCCGACGTAGCAGTGATCTGGGCCAAGGTGGAAGATGAAGGCAACAAGGTACGGGGATTTCTGGTGGAGACGGACCGTCCTGGCTTCAAGGCTGACGATATTCACGGGAAATGGTCGCTACGCGCTTCCGTGACGTCCGGCTTGTCACTGCAGGATGTGCATATCCCCGAGTCCAATTTATTGCCCGGTTCGGGCGGATTGAAGTCTCCGCTGATGTGCCTCAACCAGGCACGGTATGGCATCGCGTGGGGCGCGGTCGGCGCAGCCATGGCCTGTTACGACTGCGCGCTCCAGTATTCGATGTTGAGGAAGCAATTCCGCGATCAGCCCATCGCTTCGCATCAGCTCGTGCAGGAAAAACTCGCCTGGATGATCAGCGAGATCACCAAGGCGCAACTGCTCGTGCTCCAAGTCGGCCGATTAAAAGACGCCGCCAAAGTGCAGCACCAGCACATCTCGATGGCGAAGAGAAACAACGTCTGGATGGCGCTCGAGTGCGCGCGGATGTCGCGCGACATTCTGGGAGCGAATGGCGTGGCCGACGATTACCCCATCATGCGGCACTTGATGAATTTGGAGTCGGTTAAGACTTACGAGGGGACGCATGATATTCACACCCTGATTATCGGGGCCAGCGTCACTGGAATTGACGCGTTCTAGGAGGTGTGCGGGTCTCGACATCTTCGCCGTTTGCCGACCGTGTTCCGTTCAACGCCTGGGACCGGCTGCCTTGACAGGTATTGGTTCCCTTGGCAGCAGCTCGGGCCCCTCCTTCACCGATACAATTCCGTCAGCAGTGCATAGGCTCGGCGAAGGTACGGAATCACTATGCTTCCGCCGACTACCAGAGCCACGTTGATCGCTTCTTCCTGCTCGGCGCGCGTCACCCCCAGGCGATAGCTTTGTATGATGTGATAATCGATGCAATCATCGCAGCGCAAACAGGTGGACGCTACCAGCCCCATCAATTCCTTGTATTTCGCGGGCACCGCGTCCTCCATGTAAGTGTTGTGATCGAGGTTGTAGAAGCGTTTCACAAGGAAATTATCGGCTTTGTTTACGTTTTCGTTCAGGCGGTTACGGGTGTCGAGAAAATGTCGGGCGATCTCGCTCTTCTCGGCGACCTGCTTCTCCGAGAAAAGGTAGGCTGGCTCTTTGCGGCTTTTTTTCGTCGCTGACGTGGACGTACGTTCGTGTTCAGGGACCGTCAGATCAGGGTTCATGGGGACAGCTTAGCAGAGGTTGGGTTAGTAGAAAGAGGTTGCCGCGAACAACTAGGACCTACACCGGCAAGGGGCCGGGTATCGGACGCTCTGCTCGCTGGCCGGATGGTGGCAACGTCCAAGAATCTTGTCCCTCATCTTCCGCAGAGCTGATTCTCACTCCGACAAGATCTCCACTTTGCTGGGGCTTCCATAACGACGGCCTCGGCAGCAGAAATGGGCATCCGTTTCACGCTAGCCAGAAAAGCCCATTGATCACCGTAGGGACGGAACTCCTCATCTACGAGGACGCTGTTTCCGTCTGCGCGAGGAAGTTTTTGCAGAGGCAGAGCGATTAAGTTGCCAGACCCGCGGCAGCTACGAACCTTCACTCATGAGGCGATTGAAAGGAAGATCGCGCACTCATCACCGGCACCACTAGCGCAATCGGCCTGGCAACAGCGAAGGCGTTTGTGGCTGAAGGCGCGTATTGTCTTCATAACCGGCGGTCAAGGAGATCGGACAATTCTGAGCCGTCCCCACATTACTGAATATGAAGGTTTTCCATTTGCATGAACTGCGGCCAACTGTCGTTGGGTCAGTTGGCCTAGAAGCGGGTAAGCCATTGAGAAGAAAGGTTAAACATTTTGGAATCGGGGATGCGGAACGCACTATATGGTGCCTTTTGATTATCCCGTATGCGAGCCGATCAGCCATGAAAGAAGCGAAAACCATTACGTTACACTCTAATCTATGAAGATTTTTTCGGCGCGTGAGACGGAGTTGTTGCGCGAGCTTGACGGACTGGAACTCGCTGGGTTTTGGCGGCGGGCCGTTGCATTCCTGATCGACTGTTTTCTCATGGCTGTTCTTCTTAGTGTGCTA